>Ga0315903_10000702_pt1 | contig 50197 bp, 41 predicted proteins | sample LakEriMetagenome_7_FD_203524 | JGI IMG/M metagenome (GOLD analysis project Ga0315903, IMG submission 203524) | Freshwater fungal communities from buoy surface, Lake Erie, Ohio, United States - Buoy 2 MA119 | ecosystem: Environmental > Aquatic > Freshwater > Lake | place: USA: Lake Erie, Ohio... | reverse complement strand
CTCCAAGGGGGACTCGTACAAACAATTAAAGCTGCAGATGCAGCTACTCCTGTTGAGTTTATACTTGCAGGAAGTGCAGCTACAACTGTCAATGCCGGAGGTAATGTTGAACTTCGAGCAGGAGGTTCCATGGGAAGTAAAGACGGCGGAAATATTTTGCTTTTCCCAGGGAACCACGATGGAAGTGGTACGTCCGGAAATATTATCCTTTTTGGGTACAGTACTGCAGCAGTTTTACAAGAAATTGCTCGTTTCGATGGAAGGACAAAAAGGTTTGGTGTAAATGAAGACTCGCCAGACTTTACTCTTCACGTTAAACAAAGCGATGCAGCTGCAAACCTTCCTGTAATAGGAGTTGAACAACTTGATACAGGAGAATCCTTCATAAACTTTATTGGCACAAGCGGAGCTGCCAGTGCAAATTCTATTTCCAGTTCATCAGCTACAGCCGGCACAAAAGTCGGAGCCATCCAAGTAAAAGTAAACGGCACTGTTCGCTGGATCCGACTTTACGACACAGCCGAATAATAAACTCAATTGCAAACCATACACATTATGCAACCCACTGAAAAAATCATTGTAGCAAGCACAAACCGAGGCTTGCTTGAACTAAGCCAAACTCTGCAGGCATGTAAAGGCATTCCTCACACAGGCTTTGCGCTTTTGATTCTGAAAAACCAAGCAATCCTGAATAAACACATTGCTCCAATCGATGCTAAAGCAAAACCTTCGGAAGCATTCATGGAGCTCTCGTTGAAAGCTCAGGAGCTGATAAAGAAAAAAGATTCAGCCGGTGTAGAGGCTCTGGAAAAAGAAAATCCAGAGTTGATGGAAGAACGTAAGCAGCAAATGGAAGAGGTAAACAAACTTCTTGATCAACCAGCTGAAGTAGAGCTGTTCCGACTTACAGAAAACTTGTTGCCAGATTCACTGTCTGCAGAAGTAATGGAAAAACTGTCATTGCTGCTTTGATCGAGTTTGATCAAAATATGAGTGTTGAAGAGCTCAGCAAAATACTGTTTGAGATGGAAGGAATTCACGAAACTTTTCACAACGGATATGAGCTGATCACCGGAAAGAAGACTGTAGCTGACCTGGTTCAGGAAAAGTTTATAGTCAACTTTCCGTTCAACCCTCGAAAAAGAGAGACGTTTTTAAATGTAGCTGATCTTATGATCGATTACTTCGAACGAATAGAGGAGTACGAAAAATGTACAGAGCTCCTCAAAGTAAAAACTGACATTGAACTCTTTGGAAAATGACACTGGACGAAATTGCATACAACCTGCTGAATGCATTCCGGGGAGGAAGAACTTCTCAGGATGAGAACATTTCCATTGATCAAATTAAGTTCAATGTAAAACATTACCGTGCAGTATTCATTCGACGGGATTTTGCCAGAAACGGTTTAATCACTCGACACCTTGAGCAAGACCTTCGATGTGTAGAACTTGAAAAAGTAGATCTTTCCAAATGCTGCAACATCAATATCAATTGCCCGGCCTGGAGAAGCAAAAAGAAACTACCAAGAACCGTTAGGTTCAATTTCGAAGAGGCAATTACGTATGTCGGAGACATCACCGGGACCGGCAGGATTCAACTCATAAAACCGTACGAGGTAGCGTACATTTCAGCTGACAAATACACTGGCTCAAACATGAAGGCTTACATGATTGAGGATTATTTGTACGTGCTGAATCACAAAGGTGCCGAATATGTAAACGTGAGAGGAGTGTTTGAAGATCCTGAGGAAGTCTCTAAATTCTCAGATTGCTCTGGCCTTCCATGTTACACAGACGCATCTCCATTTCCAATGCCTATGGATATGGTGCAGGCTATTACGATGGGTATGATCAACGGAGAACTTCGGCTCTTGGCCGGGACTTTCCCGGACACTACCGCAGATCGTATGCAGGACGCTGGTCCATCAGCTCCTTCCACTCCACAAGCCCCAACCAATTACGATCAACAATGAATCTAGGCAATGTGAATATGGAAAAAATCTCTCAGATAGCAGACTGGTTTGGATTAAATCTGGCTTGGGGCGTACTGTCCTGGGCCTTGTTTACCAATACTATAACTTGGGGACTAGCAGTTATTGGAGCTGTTACCCTGATATGGTTTAATATCGAACGAGCTCTTAAAGCCAGGCAGGACAGGCATCAGTCCAAGAAACACTTTGAAATGGATCTGCGTCTTCATAAAAAGAAACAAAAAGCAGAAGAAGACGAAGAATAATACTTACTACCATGGCAAAAAAGAACACAACGACAGCATCTAAAAGCAAGCCTAAAATTGAAACCGATGCTCAGCGGGAGTACCGCTGGAAAGTCGAAGATACTCTTCGTGCAATGCGCACTCTTACTGAAGCGGCTTCAGACAAAAAGCTTATGAAGGATGTACAGAAAGCCGCGAAAGAACAGCTGGTTGCATCTCAAAAAGTATCATCATTTTTGGAAGAAGGTCCGGAACTGAAATTTGGAAATGAGTAAATCTGCTGCATACACTTTGGATGATGTGCACAGGTTCTACCAACGTGCATACGGTGAGAAAATTCAGAAAAAGAATTTTTCAGCAATCTGTGCTGAGTTCAACTCTGGAATAGTAGACCTTATGCTCAAAGGGCAAGACTTCAATATGGGATTCAATCTTGGGTATCTTGGTATACGCCGAGTAGACAGAGATCCCAGGTACCCGGCCATTGACTGGGCAGAGTCCAAAAAGTATAAAGAGGAGTTACTTGTAGCCGGAACTTCCCTTTATGATAAAGACACTGGAAAAGGAGTCAAATGGCACGTGTATTTTACAAATTCGTACTACTGCAGATTCTTCTGGACAAAAGGGCTTTCTTCGGTGAAAAACAAATCAGGCTACAGATTTGATTTCACACGGGGTGTAAAAGGCAACAAAGAGAAACTGAAACGGTTGCTGCAAAGCAATGACATTGCATACCTAAATTTCAAAAAGTATAACCCCAGCCAAAGATTCTCAGCATGATCTACAAAAACGTATCCTCAAAAGTAGTCATCCGAAAGATCATGAGAGATCTCCGGCCACCAGGAGATAACTGGTTGGATGATTCTATCGAATGGATGGGAGAGGCGCTTGCTCATATAGGTACTCCTGCGCAACTGCTTCAAAAAACATGTGTACTGAAAGTTGTAGGACACAAAGCACTGCTTCCAAACGATTTGTTTTACCTCGAGCAAGCAGCTGTAAGTAATTCAGTGTCTCCTGCAGTAGCCACAGAGCTGGATGAACTCATTGAAAAAATTGATGAACTTAATGCATTGATCCAAAGCAATCCGGATGATGCAATAAGCTTCAACTACCAACTACGGGATTTGAATGCCCGAATGACGGTACTCGAAGGGTACTACCTCAACGACTCTGCCGGGCTCCAAGCTATGACTTACGGCACATCAACTTTTCATCAAAGTGGTAACTGTAAGGAATGCAAAGAAAACCAGAGTGTACGAAAAGTCAGCTACATTATTGATGGAGACTATATCAAAACAAGTTTTGAATCGGGAAGAGTTTGCTTGAGCTACAAAGCTTACCCAATCGACGATGATTGCTATCCATTAATTCCGGATGATATCAGCTTCAAAGAAGCATTGTTCTGGTACTGCTACAAGCAAATGCTGCTCAGCGGCTATACTCCATCGATGAATGGCATTGATTACAACTTTGCAGACGCTAAATGGAGATTTTACTGCACCCAGGCAAGAAACCAGGCCACCATGCCAAGCATCGATAAGTACGAGTCATTCATGGATCAATGGGTACGACTCATTCCAAACATCAACAGGCATGCAGAGTTTTTCGAAAATCTCAATACCCGAGAAAACTTAAATCGTGGTAGGTTTGCAGCTGACAACTTTTGATTAATACATCCATGGCAGACCAACTGAAGTTTCTGAAAGGCATGTTCAAAGATACCGGCCGAAAAGATCAGCCGGATATGACTTTTCGTGACGCTTTGAATGCTGTCTTGGAAGATGTAAAAGGCAGCGTAAGCAATGAATACGGCAATCGTATCATTGATTCTATGGTATACGCTAATAACCCAATGCTCCCTGTTGGGTATGTAGCGCTTCCAAACGATGACTTTTTTGTGGCTACAGTGTCTGAGAACAATGCAAACTTCTCAGCTGTTTTCTATGTAGACATCACAGCACTGACCGCAACTCCGATTCTTGTAACTGCTGGAATTTCTGCTACCGGTAATCTCAACTTTGACCTGAACTACCCTGTTACTGGAGAATTCAGACTTTCTCCTACCGGAGATGTGCTGGTATATTTTACTGACAACAAATACACCGCTGTTACTGACGGTCCTACCAGCATTGAATATATCAGTGAGTACAATCCACCAAGACTACTGAACGTAAGTCGACAATTGCGGCACCTGGCAAATGGTGGATTTAATAATTCCTTGTATGATCAGACCAACGCTCATACAATTGCGTCTCTGAACATCTTCATGCATGCCGGCTCTATGCCGGAATTCCTGGGAGTAAAGATTCTTCGAGGTGGAGGTGTTGTGACTGGCGCCTATTCTTTGGCTGTAGCGTACGCTGACAATGAGCTCACAGAGACAAACGTCTTGACTGTTGCAAATCCGGTTTACATCACGGATTCCGACGAGGATTCGTATCCGAGAGAAATGATTACCGGGAATCCAAAAGAAACTCAGACCAATAAGTCAATTCTTTGGAAGCTGGATACAACTACGCTGAATACCGATTACAGATTTGTAGTCCCGTACGTAATCCAGACAATTGGAACTGCTCGATTTGCTTACAGGCTTGAACCAATCGAAGTCGATTTTGCAAATCCAGAAACAACAGTCATTTATAACGGACTGGAAAAGGCTGCCCGCTCATCCGTAGAGGACGTGATCCTCGATCGTGTACACTACCTCACTGCCCGGGCTCTGACCCAACTTGACAATCAATTGTATCTGGCAAATTTGACTGCCAGAAAAGATATCGGATTTCAGCGATTTGCCAACAGCATTCAGCTCGAATGTGTGGTAGAAGAAGTTGAAGACTTTGATCCGCGGCATTACGACGTCTACAACTTGAATGAAGGCTATGCCAAGCTTTTATACCCAAGTCCGTTCAGTCAGTTTGGTGGTGGAGACTGGCCAGCAGGTGGAATGCCAAATGAATTTCGAACCAGTCGGGATGGTGTAATCGATTCATACATCAACACCGTAATCTATCCGCTGCAACACAATACTCCAAAAGGGTACCGTGATCCGGAAGACATGCTTTTTGGCAAAAAGACTTTCCGTCGTGGAGAGGTTTATAGCTTTTTCATATCGTTGGTTTTTCACGATGGTACTGAAACTTACGGATACCACATCCCCGGCAGAGATGTAGTAGGTACTTGGGAACGTACACGATTTGCAGATTCACCTACGCTTCCAAGCCAGTTCAATGGAGTGGGCAACGAACCGTTTAACCCAGGAGAAATAGTCACTTCGGATCCGGAAGCTCGAGTATTTCAATACTTGGACGGAAGTCAACTTACACCGCTAAATACCGGTTACTGGGAAAACCAAAGTGAGGCTTACCCAAATACTGCGGACTTCGAAATCTGGCAAACGGTAAGTACTGGTGAACCTGCATTTACCGGACAGTCTCTGGCCAACCTGAACATTCGGCATCACAAAATGCCATCAAATCACAATCCGGATTTCAGCTATATCCTCCGAGATACAGACTTTAGTAATCCTGGGTTGGACAATAATACAACTGACCTTGGCGCAGTGCAATTCACTGAAACTGTACGTATTCTTGGGTTTAAACTGAAGAACATCTTCATTCCAAAATTCATTCTTGAGCAGATCCAAGGATACAAGGTTTACTACGCCAAACGAGAACAAGGAAATAAGACCATCATTGGTCAATCGGGTGCACACGCAGCAACTCCTTTTCTCGCTGCCAACCTTTCCGGAAAACTAGATGATGCCGTTTACGGTCCATACTTCAACCTCTGGTATTTCAATGCCAATCCTCGTGGTAATGGACTTGCTCACTATGATCCTCTGTGGACTCCTGGTGGGAGAAAGTACTTGGCTCAGCCGGTAGTAAAGTTCCATGACTTCAATTTGCTTCGAAAAAAGCATACTGTTGCAACCGCTACTCACATCGATGTACAATACATCGTTACTATGCAGAATTGGAGAGGCGGCTATAAGTCAACCACTGGAAACACTTCACTAGACTTCGGAGAGTTTTACTACAAGACTTTTCGAGCTGGCCATGGGGATGAGGAAGTTGCATGGATACATCCTGAGCTTGGAAACACTATCAATCCAAACTATGACGAAGATCAAAATGGATACGATGTATGGGGACCAAGCGTCCTTTGGGGACAGGTTCTTGTAGGCGCCAGATACAATACTCCCGGGCAAACAGGTACCGATGTCGGAGCAGTTGGAGATCTTGCCGGCGGACCTTCATTAGGAACTTGGATGGGTGTGCCTCCGAACAACGTAATTACCGGTGGTCAAGACCAACTTCTTTCAAATCACCAGACCATATTCATGCTGGAGACAGATGGGGCAACCTACCTGTCTGGAAAGTCGATCCTAAAAACTGAATCGTCAACAGCATTTAAGGGCGCCACGTATCTCTACAATCCAAGTGGAGAATCAGCCATAAGTCTTGGACTCACATCAGGTCTTCCAGTATTAGGTGGATATCGAAACATTGAATGGACGCTAGATCACTTCAACAATAAAATTGCTGACACTGTTCCAAGTGTTGTTCCAAATTATAAAGTTGCCCGAGCCATGCTCTTTGCCCTGGGTCATGAAAGTCTGGCAAAAGAACCAGAAGATCTCGGGCGCCCAAATATCTACCTTGTCAATCTCTGTTCTTCAAAAACTGACGTGTTTGAACCGTTCGACCAACAGACCTTAGTTTGGACCGGACATTACCAAAGTTTACTTGGAGTAAATCTGACGACCGGAGAAGATGTAAAAGGTACAGGAAACTATTATACTGGAAACAACGAGTCTGCAGTAATTTTTGGTGGCGATACATACATCACCAGATATGCATATCGAATGACTTCTCAGAGTTTTGGAATAAACTATTTCCAACGAGACGTCAATGCAAATTCAGGAACTCTTACAAACGCTACTGACGACTACATTTTTGGAGACATTCCACTCTCTATAAGCACAGGTAGAACAGGAACTACCCCAGTAATGAACTTTGGCAATTCAGCGCAAAGACTTGCAACTGTTCAAAATCCTGCAAACTGGAGCGCTGGATCTGTAACTCCGATCGCTACATTATTCCACTTCATTGTAGAATCAGATGACAACATCAATTTCCGGCACGCAGGAGATACGGAAAAAGGAGTAAACATTCCTTCAAGCATGTTCTTTGACAAATACGTCGCAGCCGACGTTCTGTTTAAGAGTCCTATTTACGACCACACAAAAATGGACAATATCCTTTATGAGGATCATTACTCCATGGTCAACGATTTGCGCAGTACAAGTCCGTTCCCGAAAAAAGAGAAGTCAACAAACTTCTTTCCAAACAGAGTAGTTCGCTCACTGACGCAGGACGGAACTTTCACAGATGCCTATCGAGCATTTCTCCCACTGTCTTATAAAGACTTTGCTCAGGCTAAAGGCCCAATTAATAACATCTTCAATCTGAACAGCCTGTTGTATGTGCACACTGAACGTGGACTGTTTGCTACAAAAGGCAAGCAGACAATGCAGCTTGAAGATGGTACTCAGGCCTACGTTGGAACAGGTGACATTTTTGCACAGACTCCAGATGAAATAATCCCTACTCAGGAAGGTCATCTTGGACTGACAAATAAAATGTCTGCGCTCGTTACAAAAGATGGATACGTGTTTGTCAATCGGAAAGCACGTAAAATCTTTCTTATCGGAGAAGGAGTAATGGATCTTTCTCAAATGGGCCTCGATACCTGGTGCCGAGAGAACATTCCATTCCAGCTCGAGTACTACGGATATAACGTAGAAGAAGGAGAAGTGTTTATAGACGCACCGACTGCTTCATTCGGATTTCACACTACGTACGATCCTCTGTTCAAACGAATCATCATCACAAAACGAGAGCTTGTTCCGACACAAGTATTCATCAACAATTTTGTGACAACTGGACCACCGTCTTTTCCTGGAGAATATCCTACCGGCACAATTTGGTATAATGCTACTATCAACCAATTTGAAACAGGTGTGCCCGGGCAACCGCAGAAGCAAATTCTAGTTAAACCAGGAACTCATTTCAAACGTGGTGGGTGGACATTATCATTTTCTACCTACTCAAAAGTTTGGGCAAGTCGACACTCGTATATTCCACCGCTGTACATGTTCAATACAAAGTTGATGTACAGCTTCAATCCAGGAAATGCTGAAGACATCTATGTGCACGACGACCTTATGAATCCAGGAAGGTTCTACGGAACTGTCTACAATTTTGAGATTGATGCAATCTTCCTTGGAGAAACTGTTCGTACTGCGCAGGGGGCCTCAAAATTGTCTGAATACACCAAAGTTTTCAGCGCCGTAAGCTTTCACACAGAAGTCAATGTAAAATCCTACCCGAACCTGCAAGCTGTTGTACAGCAATTCAGCCCCGGGTTTACAAGCTTCTATGTCTACAACACAAATCAGATCTCCGGAGAAATCCCACTTGTGTATCTGAACAATCTCAGAAAAGTCGGTCAGGACTGGGTTACCAATGACTTCAGAGACCTTGGCCGCCATTCGTTTCAAACACAACTGGCTGCCGGACAGGTAAATGTCCATGGAGATTTTTACACCGGCACCACAGCACCAAGCTCAGTAGAAGGAATGTTCTTACAGGAGGGAATTATAAACCCGAACTTTATAGACTCTACTAAACCTTGGTATGAAAGAAAGAAGTTCGAAGATAAATTTCTTGGACTTCGCTTGATAAGTAATAACGTATCTCGAAATTTGGTAAGTTTGTACAGTGTACAAGCAGCATCCAGAATCTCACCCAGATAAACACCCTCTCAGATGAAAGGCACCTTGAGTAAATATGCGCCCACACCCAAGGTGTGGAATTCTTCTGCAGCTACTGCTGTGCACATTGCCAGTGAAAAAGCTGCTGCAGCTACGTCAAAAAAGACTGCCAAAAAGCTTCTTCAAACCGGAGGAGAGCTCCAGAAATTTGCAGCTGATGCTGCACGAACTGTTGTTCTTCGAAACAACAGACCCCGGAAGCCCGAGTATTTCAAAACCGACAAACCGGTATTGCAACTTCCAGATGATGCAAAAGATGCTGAAGGCAATCCAATGTTTAAAACTGATCCTGCTCCAGATGAAATTGCTGGCGTACGCAGAAAACTTGGTGGTGTCAAAAAATATGTTACCGGTGGCCCAGAAATTGAGCTTCCAGATGTAAGCCAAGGAACGACTCCTGGGGCACCACTTACTGGTGGAGAAGGGTTGACTGGGAACCAAATGGCAGCAATTGGAACTGCCGCTGGAATAGCCGGGCAAATTACAGAGTCTGCAACTGATGATGGATCTGATCGTCGGTTCACCAAAAAAGAAGCAGCTGGAAATACTGCTGGTGAAATGCTTAAAGGAGCCGGATCAATGGCCGGACTTGGATTTACAATTGGTGGACCCGTAGGTGCCGCAATCGGGGGAGTGGTAGGTGCCGGAGTTGGAGCCTGGAAAGCCTCCCGAGAAAACAAAGCCAGCAAAGAAACTGCTAATGCACTTCAAGCTGAATCCGCTGCTCGGCACAATCGATTTCGGCAACAATATCTTGACAGCCGACTTACTGGCATGCAAACTGGCTTTGGTTTCAATACTTCTACCAACATGAATATGCAATCCACCCGACTCGAGAAAGGTGGCGCCAGGCCCTTGCCCGGGGGAACCATGGAGCATATTGGAGACGGGGCTGTACAATTCAAGGGCAAAACTCACGAAGAAGGTGGAATTATGCTGGATCCCAACACTGAGGTCGAGCACAAAGAGACCATGGATAAAGTGACAATGAGTGACGGTCAGGAAGCCGACTACTTTTTCTCTGAGCATCTCAAACTCAATGGAAAGTCGTATGCTGAGCGCCACAAAGAAATTGTGAAATCCAAACTGCCAAAAGCTGAAAAGGAAATTCGTATTCAGCAACTGGCAAAACTACAGGAACGTGCAGCTGCCAAGTCCGGAGAAAAAGACCGCGGCCCTGGACTTATTGCCCGATATGGTGGACCAAAACAGTACCAAACTGCTGGTGTAAAAGTTGATCAACTCGGACAATTTCAACATACGGCTCAGACACCAGGCATGCTTTCGTATACTCCTCAGGCAAATGCTGAACACGAATATTGGCAAGGGGCAAACTACGATGCAAAGTGGATTCCATTGGTAAATCAAAGTCTTGCTGACGATGGTGCTGTTATGGAAGCCGTCACTCGAATGAGAGCTTATACCGGAGTAGACGCTGCAGAGCAAAAAGCTATTGCTGCTCGACTTGATAAAGCAGGTGGAGACGTAAAAAAACTTCGTGAAATTCTTATAGCTGAAGGTACTGACAAGCAAATCGGACCATTTCACCGTGCACTTCTTGCAGGTATAACTCCGGATCCTAGCCCAGTAGTTCCCGCAACTACTCCAACTCCTGCTGCAGACGGCAAAACTGAACCTGAGCCAACTCCTTTGTCTGACAAACGACAGCCATGTCCTGAAGGTCACTATGTAGATCCGATGACTGGAGAGTGCACACCGTTACCTGGTGATGCGCCGATGGTAAAAACTCCATCCTCTTTGGTGCCCGGGTTATTGCAACTGGTTCCTCCTGCATACGCTTTCATGAATCCGTATAGACGGGATGCCGGCATGATGGGAACTCCTGGAATTCGTGGACCACTTATGCCAAGGGTTAACATGAATGCTGAACGAGCGGCCGTGCAAGCCAGTGAAGCTGCTTTCAATGAAGCCACTGATAATATGGCCGGCCCACAATCAATGGCACTCAAACTTGCAAGCCGGTCAAAAACTGCAGAGCAACTTCTCCGAGTTTCCAATGCTGAACAGGAAGCAAATAAAGCTTTGGCAGCAGAGGAAGCAAAACTGGGACTGCAATCCGGAATGTTTAATGCCGAGCAGGAAGCCAATGTTCAAAGAGTCAATATGGCTGCACGTATTCAAGAAAAACAATATGCCCGGGAAGAAAAGCTTGGTGCACTTGATGCTGCAGTTTCCCGTATTGCCGGCATTGTTAAAGACGATCGTTCGTTCAAATCTCAAGAACGTTTGGCTTCAGCACTTGATCAGACAGGTGCCTATGAAACTTTCAAAATTGAAGAAGCGCTTTTGAAAGAAGCTAAGCGTAAAAAATCTCAGTACTATGGAATGACCAAAGCTCAAATTCGGGCCGTTGCCGCGGCCTATAAAAAGCAGCTGTACGGAGATCCAAATATCGTTATGCCAGAAGAGAAAAAAGAAAAGAAAACTGGAGGAGCTCGTAAATACATAAGCTCTCCAGAATTACTCACCACAAAGAAATCCTGACAGTAAAATGCCGTACAGATTTAACGACTACGTAAGTACATACGTCGACCCGCAGTCGGTTACGATATCTACCCATTTGCAAGATCGATTTCTCGAGGCTTTCAAGGCCAACGATTCTCTGTCAATGGCAGTAGAACAAATGCAGGCTGCACTGCCGTTTGAAAAAGATGTACAACGCAAACGAGAACTGCAACGTGAGATTGAAAACAATCTTGCACTGTTGTCCGAACGTGGAGATTTCCATAATCTTGGATTTCAGGTCCATGCCGCGGCTAAAAGATTCTCAACCAAATACGCACCAATCAAGCAAAACTACGAAGCTTATCAAGGTGCACTTTCAGGATTGAAAGAACGGCTCGATAAAGGAGAAATCAATCCAGAACAATACGCTCTTGCCCCAGCATGGATGGTAGGAGGCTACAAAGGATTTGAAGAAGATCCTGAAACAGGACGTCCGAAAGAAGGAACTATGTTCTCTCCGAAGACAGTGTACAAAGATCCAAAGACCATGGATCGACTTACTGAACGCCTTCAGATTCTTCGAGAAAAGAAAACCGGTAGCAAAATTACCAAAATTGGGGTTGGACCGGATGGTAAGTACACTGAAACGGTAGGCAACACAGTCTCTCAAATCCCTCAGGAAGATGTTGAAGAAGTACTGAATGCCGTACTTCAGGAGCCAGATGTCCAGGCATATGTGTCACAGCTTGCTGACATGAAAGCGTACAATGTCTCTTCGAGTGGTAAGCAAGTTGAAATGTTGAATTCTCAACGTGCAGCTATTGTCAAAAACATCGACCAGCTTACTCAGGTTGAAAACAGCAAGAAGTATTCGGCCGGGCAAAAGAAGCAAGTTGGGGAAATGAAAAAGCAAATGGAGGCAGAGCTAGCTAAGCTCGATGCCACAATGTCATCTACCGATCCTGCCATGGCCTATGATTACCTGAAGTCAAAGTTTGCTCAGGAAATCGTACAGCCTCTTCGTGACTTTGCATCACTTAAAGCTGGTGTGTTCGAAAATACTACTGAGTATGCCCAGGACTACGACAAGTACTGGATGGCTAAGGAAACTGAGCGCCTCAAAAATGCAACCGGTACTCCGTTCTACACAAACGTTGATGTTACAGCAGACAAAGTTTTTGGAAGATCTGTAGGAGAAAAACAGTCTAATATCCTAGAAATAGACGCACAACTTAAAGAGCTCGATGCTACAATTAACAACCCTAATATAAGTAATGATCAAAAAGCAAAGGCAAGACATCAAAAATTTGCACTTGCTGGAACTAAAACTACAATTAAAAATCAAATTGCACAAGCCGCAGAAATGGCACTTACAGTATCTGAAATAACAGCTGTCGATCCAAAACTGGTAGGTGTATACAGAAAACTTTTTCCAAATGTTACTGCAGGAGAGTTGTATTCTAAACTTATTTCCGATGACCCTACAGTTATTGCACAAGTACAAAAAGAATTTAATCGATATTACGGACCTGGAGCATTTGAAGTACACACTTCTGGCCCAAAATCTCAAGAAAAACTTCCCCCCGGAGCTATAGCAGCACCATTAATGCTGTCTCCTGGGTTACATGCAGAATCAAAATATCCTCCAACTTTTGGAAATGTTGCCTCTATGTTTATGAATAAATTTGATTTAAAGGTAAATAAAAAGTTCATTGAAATAAAAAATAGCAATCTCTATAATTTTGGAGATGTAGAAGCTGGAGATCAAACTCAAGCAGTTACAAAAGCTGCTGACGAATTTTTTCTAGGCAAACCATTACATCCAACTTTACTTGTAATAGATGGGTCTGATGGTCAAGAACGATTTGGAAGTGATTATGCTGACGCAACGGTTGTTGCAAGAGGCTATGATCCTATGACAGATACATGGTCACTACATCTTGAAGGTAAAGACAATTCTTATTCGAAAATTGTAACAGTTAGTACTGGACAAATTTCAAATCCTCAACTAGAAGCTGTTCTTAGCCGACCAGAAGTTCGATTTGCAGGAATCGTATCTAAATTTAAGCCTCAGACCAACGGCGCTATAAACTCTCTAGACATCACTGGAACGGTTCAAGGCAAAACAACACTTTTAAAGTTGAATATCGAATCCAGAGGTACAAACGGGCCTTTAGTTTGGATTACTTTTCCAGATGGCACTCCGTACTTTGATAAGAAAATTGTAAAAAGAGGAATGGAAGAACCTGAAATGCAAGCTCTCATTTATACACTTGAAATGGCACTTGATTAAGCATGAGTGAAAAAACTACAACTCCGGACTTTTTGCTGTCGCTGTCTGATTACACGGGACTGCCAGTTGACAAAGTGCAACCTCCGAAAGAGAAGCCATTTGTAACACAGCTTGAAGAATATACTGGTAAGAAAATCAATCTTACTCAGAATCCAAACTTCTTTTCTCCTGGAGAAATTGCTTCCAGGCAAATAGATCTGTCTGCAGTTTATCCGGAACCGATAGAAAATTATCGAGAGTACGGTGTACGATTGAATCCGTTTTCAGACTGGAATGAGCAGCGTGCTCAGAATCAGTCCACGTTTGAAAAATGGACCAATGGTTTGACCAAAGCCGGACTTACTGCTTTCGGAGCTTTTACTGAAAACACAGTCGGAGTTCTGTTTGGACTTGGTTCTTTGGCCACTGGAGGTAGTTACTATGACAACGCTCTTGGTAACGCTCTGGATGATATGAATGCATGGGCTCAGGAAACAATGCCCAATTATTACACTCAAGGAGAAATCCAAGGCAGTCTGCTGAGCAACCTCGGAACTGCCAATTTCTGGGCAGACAAATTTGCCAACGGCCTCGGATATACGATCGGTTCTTTAGCTACTGCCTGGCTTACTGCTGGTGTGGGATCTGCATCGGTAGCTTCTAAAGTGGGTACTGTCGGAAAACTTGCAGCCACTGAAACAGCGCTTACAACTGCAGCAGCAGTAGAAAAAGGAAGTCGTGCTGCCAATCTGTACAAAGCCATCAAGGTAATGCAGATGGGGAAGAATGGAAAGAACGTCGCTTCTGTGGTTGACTCTGGTCTTGATGCTGCAATGTGGAAAGGTCGTGTAATGACGGCCGGGCAGAACCTGATGACAGGTGTTCAAATGTCATTGGCAGAGGCTTCTGTTGAGGCCCGGGAAACTAAGCGCCGTTTTGTTGAAGAAAAAGAAGCTGAATGGCAAGCAAACAATCCTGGCCAAAGCATTCCGACAGACGTATACGAAGACATTCAGAAAAATGCTGAAGCTGCCGGTAATGCAGTTTTTGCAATCAACCTTCCGGTACTTGCGGCTACCAACATGATCTCTTTTGGTGGCATGCTTCTTAAACGTGCACCAATTGCCGAAGCCCGTATTAACCCAATCAAAAAAATTGGGACTACTTGGCAAGAGGCGCTTCCAAATTCAGGGTTTGGAAAAGCCATTGTAAAGTCACAACGCATCTTTGGAAAACCAGCAAAGAATGCATTAAGTGAAAGCTTTCAAGAGGGAACTCAATTTGCAGCGTCCGAAGGATCGATCGATTATTTCTCAGATTACATGGATGGCCATGGAGATCTGATCAAATCAATGGGTGAAGGTCTCTCTGCCACATTTGGAAGTAAGGAAGGTCTGGAAAGCATGCTTATTGGTGCACTCATTGGTGGTGGTACCGGAGCCGTATCCAGATTGGCCGGGGCAGAAAAGAAGCTACTGGCGCAAAAAAGTGCCAATACTGCAAAGACAATTGAGATCCTGAACTCAGGAGCATTCTCTAACGTTCTCGAAAACCTCGAAAAGAGTGAACGTAATCTTCAGCTTCTTTCCGGCATGAACAAAGCCATCGAAGCCGGAGACATGTTGAAAGCTGAACAGTTTCGATTCAGACTGATTGCCAACGAAGCCGAACGCTTCCGTTCCGCCGGAGCCCTGGATTATGCCATGGAAGCTCTTGATGATCTCCAGCTCATGGATGAGACTGAGTTCAAAAAACGCTGGGGATATGACATGAACAAAACTCTGGAAGAGCAGACCGGAAAGTCACAATCTGCCCTTGTCCAGGATGTAAAAGATAGGCTTCAAAAAACTGTCAAGCGCCGTGAGCAAGTTGAGGAAATTCTGAGAAATGCCAGACCACAAGGCCAGTCAGTCCTTGCCCGGGCTATTCTGAAAGGCAGTCCTGAGACAGAACGCATGCGTCAGTTTGAAGACATGGCTCGGAGAACGTACGCTACTATTCTCACCGAGCAAATGCTTGACGTAGATGTGATTGATGAACAGCTGGATGCTGCCATTACTGACGTTTTGAAGGTAGCTCCGGAGTTGGCAAAAATTCCTGTCGAAGATCTGGCAGTTGAAATCAAGCTCGGAAACGTAGCTCTTAACGAAGCCGGCAACATTACTATCTCTCCAGAGGTCCGCGGAAAATGGAGTGATAAAGCCGGACAACAGATGGACGAAGTGATTAAGGCAATGTATGTCCTTAATCCACTTGATGCTATTGAGTTGTCCAAGAAGCTGAAAAACATCAGCAATCTTGCCATGCGTCGGGCAAGTACACTGGAGGCCTTTAACAGCATGATGGCGTCTCCTGAAAAAATGGACCTCTTTGTCGAAGCTGAGCTTGCTGCCCGGGAGGCATTGAAAAATGATGCTACTAAAAAAGCAGCAGAGGCAGCAATTGCAAATGCTGAAACTGCAGATGAACTGAATTCAGCATTTCCAGAAGGAGCTTCTGAAGAAGACAAACTGGCTGCATCAGAAAAACGAGATCGGCTGGAAAAAGAAGAGCGTGCTGCAGAAGAAAAATTCACAGCGCTTACAGATGAAGAATTTGACGGACTGGATCCAGATACGCTGACTCCTACTGAAAGAGCTGCTTACGAAAGGCTTCAAATTCGTAAGGAAGAAGCCAAAGCAGAGCAATCAAAATTTGAAAGAACGGTAGAAGGATCTCCAACTCAAGAAATTGATCCGGCTACAACCAAAGTAGTAACTGCCGATGATTTGAGTTGGGCTGAGCTAACTGTTGCAAACGGGCTGACAGTAAGTGATTCCGGAACATCTTTTAAATGGAAAGACCGCTGGTATACCGTAGATCCTGAAAGTGATCCTCTTGACGCTATCCTGTATGAAGGTGTCGCAGTAAAAGGGCAAGTAGACGTTCGAGTAAGAACAGGACTTCGTCTTATTGACATGCAGACCGGTAATGTAATTACATGGAAACTGCTTGATCCAAGAAATTCAGAAAACCATACAAAAAATCCAAATCCTCCAACCCTGGAGTGGGAAGACGCCAGAAAACTCAGTCGTACGGTAGACACTCTGGAAGAAGACAATGCTTTCATAGATCTGGTGACTTACATTTTGCTTCTGCAGGCCAACTCTACAAGGACTTCTGCTGGGGTGTCTGTGGCTGAAGCAAAAGAAGAACAAGCAATCAAAGCTACAGCACTCAAAGAAGACTTTGCTGCTATTGAAATTGCCGAAACTTCTGTTGTAACTGAAGAAGACCAAAGGCTTGAAGACATGCAAATGTCTAAAACTGCAGGACTCACTTCAGAGCAACTTCGTGCCCAAGTAGAAATACTCAAGCAAGATCTTATAGAGCTCGAAGAAATAATGGCTAGTGAAAGGCAGCTGGCCATGGAAGCCGGTTTTTCAAAAGCTGAGTTTGAGAAAGATCCTTCAATTGTAGAGCTTAAAGAACTCAGGAAAAGAATAGGTCAACTCTTGAAAAAGAAAATCAAAGAGTTAGCTGCAAGAAAGCGTGATGCTACCACAGATTTGTCTGAGCCGGCCAAAGAAGAAATGAGTGCTGAAGTTCAAGACACTGACGTATCACTTTTACATTCCAGCATCGATCCTGAAATTGAAGCTCTACAAAATGAATTGGCAGAAACTGATGAACTTCAGAAAGTATACCAAGACATCATAAACGGCAAATATCCAAACCAGGATATCGATGCTGCACGTGCCGCGCTTAAAACGCTCAATCGGAAACGAGGAGCGCTCAAAGCAAAAATCACCAAACGTAAAAACCTTTTAACCCGAGTAGAAAATGAGTATGATGAATCTCAAAGACTTCTCCAAGAGCAAACAGATCCCTCAGGAGCTCCAAGCCAAACTGAAGGAGAAGTCACTGCAGGAAAAGATCTCGATCCTGGAAGCCAGTCTGCTCCAGAAGAAGTGGCTGCAACCTTAACTGCAGAAGATGTAGCTGCGATTGAAGAACAGCGTAGACAAACTGCGCAACTTGCAGAGCAGCGACAAAATGTAGAACCGCCAATATTGCCTAGTCCCATTGTACCAGTAATTGGTCCTGCGCCAGTAATTCAAACTATTCCGGATGGAACGGCAATGGATATTCGTCTTACCAAAGGAGAGCTACTTACAAATGAGAATTTCAACGTAATCGTTGACCCTGAAACGCAAGCTCCTACAGCTAACAATCTTGTATTGCAAACTGTAAACGGTACTCCGATAGAAACTCACCCGGAGAAACTGAGTGACCCGGAATATGCAAAGCCAGGTACAATTGTAGTGTTTGAAGTTCGTGAAGACACTGATTGGTGGAAAGAAAATGGGGTAGCGCTTCCAGAAGTACTGCATGCAGACAGTGTTCCAATCTTTGTAATCAACAAAGAGACCGGAGAGCGTATTGGATTACTGCAGTCCTCAGGTCAGACTTCGGGTAAAGACCGAAAAATGATCTACGACGCCCACAAACGTGGTGAGAAGGTAGAGGCCGTTATCGGAATGAAAAAATTTCAGACCAGTGCCGGTGGTAACATTGCCAATACCCGTACTGCTGACGGACAAGTTTTCTTCTACCCTGCCAGTGTAATGGCTCCGGCCAACGGTACACCTACCATTATGTATCTGGGAATTGAAAACCAACTTCCGACTTGGAAACCGGCAATCATTGCTCCAGAACAAGAACAACTTGCTCAAGATGCTTCCAAGTTTCCTGGTAACAACACACTTGGACAAATCGGAATTCTGGTACAGGCGCCTGATGGAAGAGGTTTAATTTTACCAGCCTCTACTCGAGATGTGAATACTTTGGCGGCTACAGCAGCTTTCAATCACATTACAAAAGAAGAACCGGATCCACTCAAATACGGAGAGATTGTAGGATGTAACGTACTCCTTCACGAAAGTGAAAACATGGATACTGCGCTACAACCGGAGGCTGTTTTGGAAGCAGAAGCGGCGCTTCCCGGGGATCTAGCCAAGTTCATTCACATGGACGTACTTCCAAACGGAAAAGTACTTTTCACCTTCTGGTCTCCTTCAGCAAATTCCCTGGTAAGGATAAACGCTGAAGAACTGAAATTTGGTCTGCTTGGTGGTGCACCAATGTTTTCATTTGTTGAAGTGGCCTTGAATGAAAAAGGTTACAAACAAATCCAGATTGTAAAGAAGGAAGGAGAAGCTGCTTACACAAGCATTGCCAAAAATCTCGGAAATGAATTCCGTGCCGCTACTATGCTTAAAAAGATGCAAGTAGATGCTGCCCGGCTTTCTAATACTGAACCATACACTTCTCCGGTTGACGGAAAAGTATTCAATACGTACTACGATTACCTGACTGCAGAAAGTACTATCGGTGATTTGACAGAAGGAGCTGGGTCTACAGCAATCCTCAGAACAGATTTTGCACCAAACACTGCCGGATCTGTATTCTTTGATGTAGGACTTGAGTTTAAATCACCAGGCACTACCAGCGGCAATCAGAAAGCTGCTGATGTTTACAGGCCCAGAAACGTACAAATGGAGCCAGCCCCTGAGGCAACACCTGCTCCTTGGGAATCAGCACCTGTTGAGAGGCAAAAAAGTAATTCTTCCGAATTTGGACGCTCTGCCGAAGATTTACCTCCAGATTTACGTGCCCTACTTGATGCTGAAGAAGCAGCTGCACGAGAAGGAAGAGTACCTGCACCTTCAAGTAGTACAGTTATAGAAGCTGCTCCTACCATCCCAGTTGAAGAAGGAACTAAGCTTGCAAATGACACTGGTGTTCCGACAGACGCAAATGCAATTTTTGAGTTATTGGCTAACACTGGTAATACTGAAATGCCGGCACCTTCTAAACCTGCAAGTGTAAGTAGTGATCTAGGAACTGGATTACCTGCTTTCCTAGCAGCCAAAATAATCACAGATCCTGCAGAAATTGCAAGACTTGACCGAGAAGCCGGGCTGATGCTAGATGAAGAAAGAGGTCCTGACGGGCAAAGACCTACTACATTTGCTGACATGATGAAAAAGCTTGGAGAGCAAGCTGAAAAGAATTGTAACTCATAAAATTTCCGCGATCGCATGTTTTGTCCAAACGTAAATACTCAAGAGTGGAAAGACCTTGTAGCAATGCAGGGAAAAACCAATGCCTATGCATTGTGGAATTTGTACAAAGGGGTGGTCCCGAACAAATATTTTACGGCGCCTTTAGAAGTTGATCCGGAAGAACGTCGTAAAGCTCGAGTGTACGAAGCAAAAACTTGGCTTGAGTCAAGGTTTCCTGGAAAAAGTGTGCAGTTTTTTGACGCTGCTCAAAAGATCGGAGACGAAGAAGTACACGGATATGTAGAGAATGCAGCTGTACATCTTTGGAGTGCAGCCGAAATTGGAACCGAGTATCACGAAGCTTACCACTTGGTGTTTCGTACAATGCTCTCAAACGAAGAACGTGATCAGCTTTATACCGAGGCATCTAAACTCGGAACGCCGACAGCGGAAGAACTGACAAAAGTTCGAAAGGCTTTTCCAAATATCACTGATGCTGAAGCTTCAAACTTGGTGCTGGAAGAACGTATGGCTGAACAATTTCGGGAATATGTTCTTTCAGAGCAAGCTTCTGAAAAATCTCTTCCAAAAAAGATTGCCAAGTGGTTCAAGGATTTATGGAATTGGATAAAAGCAATGTTCTCTGACAAACGGTCATTGCGTCAAGTGTATAGTTTGATCGAGTCCGGACGAATGAACAAGTCCTTTATCTCAAAAGGTGTGTTTCGTAACCCGGAACAGTTCGTGGGAACTGACAAAGCCTTCATGTATCGACAAGACTACAAGGAAAAAGAATTCCAAGAGGCTGCAATGTCAGTGTTCACATACTTCATGGACACTAAGAAATATCTTGAGCGCACCGGTAACGAAACGGAAATAGCAGCAAAACTTCTCGGAAATTCTACAACTAAAGGACTGATTGCAGAAGGGGCTCTTTCAAGGATTTACAAATCTACAGACGGAAGGGAGCTTACTTCAGAAGAATTGGTAGAGTTGTTCAATGCTGAGAATGCATACATCACAACTCGTTCTAAAGAAGACGGAGCTAAAGTACTTGAAGCTTTTACCAGGCTTAAAGCAACTGCTGCATTAGGAGAACATCAAACGCGCCGGGCCGTATTCTTCGACTTCTACAAAAACTGGAATAGCACCATTGAGCCCAAAACAGGAAATGTCATTACGTACGGATGGAGAGAGATCCTAAAATGGAAACTCAAGTCTGAAGCCGGCATCAAAATCGTTGACAGCAAGGGAAAGCTTACGAGTGTGGATTATACGAGCCTCTCCGAAGAAGAGCAGGAAGAACTGGATACAATCATGGATTCTACTGACGAGGCCCTGGTAAAAATCTATGGTAAATCAGCACTCGAAGATTCTCCGGCAAAGAGGCTTACAGGAAAAGTAAAGCAGCTTCTTTCAACTATCAAATCTACGGCACCGAACTTTATAGGAGACTATACCTACATGGATAAAGACTTTGTGTACAAAAGTCTCCTAAACATCTTCAGTGAAAAAGCTTCATTTGCACAGATGCTTGCAGCACTTGAAAATACTGTAAGGCATCGTCCGGAATTGCAGCCGGTTCTTGATTTCATGAATAAGCTGTCTTCTCCAGAACAGGCAATGATCTACAACGCCTTTGCCCTGGCCACTACTGAGTTCTTATTCATGCGTAGCCGTGAAACCAATGGAAAAAGCTATGTAGACGTTTTCAATCCAAACCGTACAAGCATTGAAGAACGCACCATCAATAAATGGCGTCAGGATTTGATTGCTGCAACTGACGTTTCTTCAACTTCTCTCTACACTGAAAGAACTCTTGATGACAAAACGCAGACGCTTAGTCTAAGTATTCGAAAAGAAAAGCTTACACAAATCATTGAGAAATTTCGAGAGCTTGAAAAAAGAGTGTTGAATGTAGACACCCGGGCAGGTAAGCCTGCCGTGAAAGGTGATCAGGTGCACGAATACTCCAAATTGATTGGGGATATTATGTGGGATCTTGGTCTGTACATTGGAGACAACATTCTTCCAAACGATACTTATCTGAGTATTCAGAAAATTGTCAATGCTGGTTATGTGCAGTACGATGCAAAAAACAATCGAAGAGTGTACGATGGATTTGATGCCATAGTTCAACTTGGTTTGATGATGGTCCCAATTATCAAATCGATCGGCAAGTTTGAAGGTGAAAGCCGGTTCAGTCGACTTGGTGAATTGAAAAACGTAGCCGCTGGTGGCCAGGACTACGTCACTTCGAAAAGAGGGCATATGCTTGAGCTGGCTTCAATCTTCTCTCCTGTAATGGCAATTACCGGACAAAGCTTTGTAAACGTAGAGGGAAAACAAATTAACCCTACAAATCTGCAGTCACATATGCTAGAGATTGCTGTAGGAATCAAGCGCAGAGATGAAGAACTGCTGAATATTTACAGAACGGACCCATTCTTTTCTGCCCTGGGCATTCCGAAATATCAATCAATCATGCTGCGACACATGCTTCAAAGTCCGGAGTTCATGGACAATTTTGGAGTACGTGATTTTGACGGATTTCGTGATGGTGAAATGCCTGATGATGCAACTACGTATGAAGACATGAATGCATTGGATTCTTACATCATTCGATTAAATGGTTTTATTAACAATGGATTCAGAGAAGGTATTTCTTACATAGCTGTACCGATTCAATCAGATCGTAGTAAGTATTCGTTTATTGCCACACCAAACGTTCTTGGTAATGCCTTCAAGCTTCAAGACACCCGTCAAGATGATCTTGTAATTGCACAAATCGTACAAGACATGTTGCGGATTGCCGAAGCCAAACGTACTGTCAGAGAAGCAATCAAGACAAACGATTACTCAAACCTTCTGCATAATTACCACTACAGTGGTTCGGTAATCGATTTCCAAAACACTTCGAAGGAAGAAATTGTCAATCGACTGATTAAAGACAGCGTCTTTACAGGCAACGCTTTCAAAAACGATTTCCTTCAATTTACTGCCAAGGATAAAAACGGAGCACAAATCGTAACTGATGTTGAACTCACTAAAGACAGTATGGGCGGAAAGCGTCTCAGTGATGTTATTGAGGACTACGCAAAAGGAAAGCTTGACAAGAAATCAGCTGAAATGATCGATGCCATGTTAAAAAACATGGCTGCCGGAATGAATGAATACTTCGAGCAGAAAGCAACAGAAATTCTGGAGCTGCTCAAGCGCAATCCGGAAGATCAAAACTTATCCAGGGTAAGTTTTGCTTCAGTACCCAACCTGAAACAGGAAGAGCTCGTCAAAGCTTTTGTTGTGCAAGAGACCATCATGAGAAACGAGATAGTAAAATTGTTCCGAGGAAATCGGGCACTTTCTAAAAATCTCGTAGACTTCTACAAACGTATGGGGCACCTTACAACTCCTGGCTCCAAATACGCTATCCAAGGAGAGCTTGCAGATTCGACTGATCCGTACGGAATGATGCCAACCTTTACTGAGGCCACATTCAAAGATGTAAAGTTGGACTACAACATTGCACAAAAAGAAAGAGTAAATCGTGCAGCTGAAGATATGCGCCTTGGATTAATTGCTTCAGGGGTTCCAGCGGAAAAAGCAAAGACTATTTCTGACAAGTACAAGGCTTCTGAGTTCGAATCTACGGATGCAATGTCTTATATCAATCTTACAATGTACCGTGGATTGATGATGGGTGAAGGTAATTGGGATATGAAAATTCATGAACCAGCCTATCAAGCTTACATGAAAGGTGAGACTGATGAATTTGTGTACCAGGAAGGGGCAGCGCCGGCCGGAAACAAAGCTGGAGATGCTATTCCGCTCTATCCAATCAAAACCTACTACGAGAAACTTCAGCTTGTAAAGAATACTGCTGCAGTAGTATCAGAAAAAAACTCATATTCAGTTCTTATCCGTAGCTACACCAAAAACTATCCGGCTATGAATGACTTTCTGTCCAGGATGGAAGCCACCGGAGTTTACGCAGGGTTGCAGCCAATCAATGTGACCAACTTTGTGTCCGGTAAAAAACTGGCCAAGAAAAACGTTGCTACAATTCCAGGAGAACTTGGTAAGCTTGACACCCTTCAACTTAACATCAACTCTGCCCGGGGCCTTCGAAAGCCCCAGTCAATTCCGGAAATGAAGGGCTCTCCAAAAGTTACACTGAACAGACAGATCAAAAAGAACATGGTCTCAAATGTTCAAGATGGAACTGTATATGAGTACAACCCAGGACTGGGGTTTTCAACTCAGATATCTGGAGCAGATCTCAAAAGACTTTACCATGCAGCAATTGAAGCTAAAATTGATAAAGACATCAAGGGTGTTGAAAAACGTCTGAAGCTTGACTATCTCGAACAGCTTAAAAAGGAAGGATCTGTTTACACAGCAGAGGACTTGAAAAAAGCTCAGAATGAAATTCTAAAGACAATTCGTCAGATTCTCGAGCAAAACATTTACGACAGCGATCTTTCAGCCGGGTACTTGCAAGCACTAAACTTTGAAGTAGATGAAACCGGCAAGCTTCGTTTTGCTATGCCATTAGACCTTCCGGTCTATGCAAAGAAGTACGAGTCCATCATAATGGCCATACTGCAAAACGAAGTGTTCAAGCAAAACGTAAAAGGCTTTGAAGCCGTGCAGGTAGCTCAGATTGGAGGACATGCTACGAGCAATGAATTGCAATTCTACCGGGTCGACGTAAAAGGAAAAAGACTGCTGCACGCAGAAGTAGAGATTCGAGAAGATGTAGCAAGAAAATTTGGCATTCAGCCAGGACAAAATCTCGATGAAGTTCCTGAAGAGCTGCGTCGAATTATCGGATATCGTATTCCAAACCAGGATAAAGCTTCTTCTGTTGCTTTAGTTGTAAAACGAATTCTGCCTGCCAATTATGCCAAAGCAATTGTAGTTCCCGGACAGCTGATTAAGTTGATGGGATCTGACTTTGACGTGGATAAACTCTTTCTCATGTTTCCAGAAGTGGAAACAGATGAAAATGACAACCTCAAAAAAGTAGTTCCAAACTATCCAGCTTTGATTAATGGTCAGCTTAAAGTCTCAAGTCTGAGCACTGCAGAGCTGAACAACGTTATTCTTGATACAATGGAAGCAGTGCTTGTAAACCAGGCACACTTTGTAGAAGCTCTGTCTCCACTTGATGATGTCACACTTCGGTCGGAAGTAGAACGTGTTCGAAAAGCTATTCCGGAATTCAATACAGCGCTCGACTGGAACGATCCTGCTACTGAAACAAACATTATGCTTCGGAACCAGGCAGGTAATAAGCTTCGTGGTGTATATGCCAACATTATTGCCGGCCGAAACGTAGCTATTCACGGTGTAGTAAATCTCAACGAAGATTACGCCATAAAAATCGAGCAGCCAGACGGTAGTACAACCACGTATAAAACCTACCGTGAGCATACGAAAGAAGGAATTCCAACAGATAAAGTAGGCTCACTCTTTCTTTCAGCTGCAGTTGACGCTGGTAAAGAGCCTCTCCAACTCGAGCTCAATGACAATTTGATTACTGTGCCAGTAAGAGCATTGTTTATTGCTTATCACGATGAGTACGGTTCTGAAACTTGTACCAATCTGCTCAATCAGCCAGCCGTGAGGTTGATGGTCAAAATTATTGAAGAGAAGTATGGTGGTGATCTGAGACACATCACAAAAGCTTTCAATGCCGCAAAAGGCATGATTGCTAAAGACACTCATCGTGCAGAAGCTGCAAACCTGGATGGTAAAAAATCGGTTTCAATGAAGCCTGGAGAACTTGAAAATCTTGGACAGGATCTGGCAGCTAGAAATACCATGGAGCAACTCAACATGCTCAATAACTTCTACGCTTTCTACCGGGCCGGCCGACAGCTTTTGAATCTATACAAACGGATCACTCCCGACTCCATGGACGGATTGAACCGGATCAGCAATATTCAATCGTACGCTGACAGGGACCGGCAATTTACAAGTCTGCTGAATGAAGATGGCACTGTAAAACAGTTGGCCATGTTTACTACAAACAATCCGGCAGAGAATGTAGTGAGCCAGTTTATTGGTGAAAATTCTGTATTTGGCCTTGAACGTGGTTACGAAAAACTCATGTCCAAAGCAATGGAAGTAGCTTCATACTATTTCCCAATGAGGACAAGTCCTGCATTTGGCATGTTTAAAAGTCGCATTATGGAGCTGGCCGGCAAAACAGAGCTTACTCCGGAAATGCATGAGCTCATCGATAGCAACATTGTATTTCTTCTGATGATTCGTCCGGACTCTCCATTCTACCGATACACAAATGAGCAGTATGCAATTGAAATGTACACTGATTCAAAAAGTAACTTGGGAACGTACATGGCTACCATGAAAGCTACGTATCCATTGTTGAAAGGTAACAAGTTCATCAGCAACTTTGAACAAGTGGTAGATCCAAGCAATAGCCTTTACAGTGTAAAGTTCAATTCTGTAGAAGGCATGTCTCGTCCAGAAAAAGATGCTTACACTGCAGCAATCACCACACTTCTTTTCAATCCAAAGTTGTATGTAAACATGCCGGATTCAATGAAAACTATGACCAATGGTAAGTTTGACAATCCGGAAGTGGAAAAAGCGACCAGAGAAATAAAGCGGCTTGGAATTGCACTTGTAATGCATAACTTTCTTACGAATGCATTTCGTAAAAGTCCATCATCTTTTACAGATTTGATTCCACCTGAGTTCTTCCACATCAAACAGACACTTGACGATGGAAGCCAGATTAGCATCTCGGAGTACTTACATAATATGGCTTCTCAGATGCAGGACGAAAACTTCTTTACTTCAGAAGATTTGCTTACTTTCATGCAGATGTTTGGTCCTATGAAAGCTGCTGGGCGCCCACTACTGAGCCGGGCAAACAGCAAAGTGTACAGTCCTGAAGCTACAACTGAGCTGCTACTTTCAAATTACGAACCTGTAATTATGGTCACAAATCGTAAGACCAAAAAGTGGGGAATCTTCATTAAAGGCCCTTCTGGAAAAGATGGTAGAAATCTGTACTTACCTGTGCAGAGCTACTTTACCGGAAAAGCTATCTATGCAGTACCAGCTATCACAGCAGAACCTCGAGCTGAAAGAAGTTACCACGTAACTATGGTTCAGGACATGATTCAAAATTCTCTGAAGCCCAGGTACATCAAAAATCTTCCTATCTCAGGCTGCAAATAACCTTTACCGAACCTCTACCTTTGTCTCATGGCATGCTCAATTAAGTATCTGGACCCTAACGGTCAGCTGAAAGAAAATCCAATTGTCAGCAGGATGATGTCTGCTGTGGTAGATGCAGTTAATGCACGGCAAATTCCTACAGCTAAAGAGGTGCTCAAACCTCTCGTAGACGCAGCGCTGGTTACTCCAAAAGGACAAGTTCTTGATAAGCTCGAGACAGTGCACGCTGTTGCAACAGTCAATGCTTTGATCACCACGAACTATAATGTTCAAAAGCCTCTTATTACCTTAAAGGGTTTTGTGGGTAAAATGTCCAACATTGCAGATGTACCCTATATCCGTAGTGCAAATGGACTTATAGCAAGCCATGGGTTCCATGTATACGTAAATGAGTCTGTACTGGAAAGTCTTTCCGGGCAAGTAATGTCAATTCTGACACCTGCTCAAGTAGGACCTGCAGCCATAGAAGTCATTAACGATACAAAGACACGATACGATCGCAGATACATCGATGCTGCAGCAAAGGCTAAAGCCCCGGCAGCGCTGAGAGAGGGGCAGATTGTACAGCGATTTGTAGGCAATCAAGTAGATAGTTTTGATACTGAAAAATCTGTTGCTACTACTTCTACCGAGTTTCCAGAAGATGTAGCAGGACAGATTGCTTTCATGCAGAACGCATTTGCTGAGCAGGGAATTGAAGTTCAGATCATCGTCGATCCGGAGCTTCCTGTGCTTGGCCGGGTTGAAGCTACGTCTGCTACCGGAGCAGTCATTCGACTGAATCCACTCAAAATGCAGGATGACACTCACATTCACGAGCCTGCACACATTCTGGTAGAGCTTTTAAGTGTGTCACATCCTGCTGTAGCTGCAGCAATCTCTGAACTCCGTGGTACTGAACTGTACAGACAAGTACAAAAAGCTTATCCGGAATTGTCCGGAGAAGGATTGGACAAAGAGGTAGTTGTTACTGCCATGGGATTGTCAGGTGCCAGACTGAATCGTAAAAATCCGAATCTGTTTCAACGCATTTTCAATCGAATTGTCCGTGCACTGTCCGAAGCACTTGGAATTCCTACAAAAGAGTCGGCCGTAGAGGCATTGACCAAAAAGCTTTTGCAGGGACGCTTCAATCGATCAGAGTTTTATGGATCACTTGAAAGCCTGGCCGCAGACAGCCGCGGTGCTGGAAATGAATCTAATCTGCAGAGTGTAGTAAAAGACGTTGAGTTTGCACTCAATGGTGCAATTATGAAACTCGAAAGAACTGAGGGCAATGAAAAAGTATCGGACGCTCTCAATATTATGAAAACAAAGTTGGCGACTGTAAAAGACGTCATGCACCTTTCTGAATTTGTGGAGTACAGCTCCAAACTTCTTGAGGCTTCAAAGAACCGACTGGAACGTGTTGAACAGGTATATCCACTTGACACACCAAATGATGAAAAACCAAACATCAGCGAGGAGGAAAGACTTGAGCTTATTACACAGCTGCACACAATCAGTGGATACATCTCTGACTTTTATGGGGGAATGGATCCGGAGAAAAGCATTATGACCAAGATTCGAAATCTGGTCGCTGAAAAGAAAGCAGCTATGGGTAGAAATCAAACTCCTGCCAGTGCTGAAGAGCTTGAGGCTGTAAATACACTTGAAAATCGATTGGTCTATTCGATCGATGGTATGCAACAAGTGCACAACAAGTATGTAAAATCTGCCATACCCCTGATTGTAGATTTGATTCTGGAATATCATACCCCGGAAATCAACGATCAGATAAAAGAGCTGCAAGACAACATCAAGAAGAACCGACGATTGATTGCAATCGAGAAAGACGATGAATTCATTGCAATTGAGAAAGCCCGGAAAGAAAAAAAGATTACAGATGAAGAAGCATTCGATCTGAAAATCGAACTCAACATACAGCAACTAGAAAACAAACGTATTGGTCGGGCCACGCTCATAAACGAATTACGAGAGGCTCAAAAGGATAAGTCCCGGTACAGTTACCTGATGGATCCTTTGATTTATTCATCGCAAGCCGGTTTGCAACTTTTCACCAAACTCGTAAAAACAAAATTCTACGAGGCAAACGATGACACTCAGGAAACCATTCATGCTGTTGGTGAGGCCTATCGAAAGTTTTCAGAAGTAAAAGGTATGGACGTCAACCCAGAAAAGTTCAATGAAGACATTCTGGAAACAAAAACCTACCGGATAAAAAATTACGGCACTGAAGAATACGATGAAATCGAAATGGTCACATTTGTCCAGCCATACGATGTGGACAAATACAAGAAGGCTGAAAGTGACATGTACAAAGCTCTTGCCGCTAAATGGAAAAAGCCTGAAGACAGAGAGGGAATGGAAGAGTGGCTGAAGAATAAGACTGCAGTACGATTCTACTATGCCGATGTTGCAGCTTGGTACAAAGAGAACAGTGAGCCTACTGAGCATGCAAAAGAGCAATTGCAAAAGTTGCTTCGTAAAGTAGAGCATATAAAAGAGCAACTTCGTAAGCCGGGCAATAGCCCAGAGGCGGCATCATATTACACCCAAGAGTTGCAAGAGGTCAATTCCATGATCTCTAAAATCTACTCTCCTTCCGGCAAACAATTCAAGAGTTGGGCAGTTCGACCAAACGACAAATACCTCAATCCAAAGTACGAAGCTCTCAAAAACAATCCGGCAGCGTTTGCATACTACAATACATTACTTGATCAGTACAAAGCTTCTCAGAAAATCATTGGTAAAAACCGAATGGTCAAAAACAGCTGGGATGAATTCTCCTATGTGGTTCCCAGCATTTTGACTGGCGCAATTGAGCAAGTACAAAGCAAAGGCGCTATTTCCACTGCAAAGCTTCAGGCTCGAGAAGCTACACAGTTTCTTGCTTCTGACGTAAACTATGGAGATGTGATCAACATTAACCGGGAAGCAAGGCACAAGCAAGTACCGGTGTTCTTTACGCAGCCTATGAGCTCTAAAGAAGTTTCCAGGGACATTGCTACTTCAGTAGTAATGTTCTCCGGAATGGCCAATCTCTATAAGCACAAGTCCGAAATTCACGGATCTGTAATGCTGATGAGAGATATTATTGAAAAGCGAGAAACTCTTGAAGTAAATACTGCCAACAATCCAATTGCTTACAGGCTCTCAGAAAAAATTGCAGGAGTAAAACATCAGACTAAGCTAGATGCAAGTTACAACTTCAAACATTTATCTGAATGGATAGATTCCATGTTCTTTAACGAGCAGGATATCCGATCTAACTTTGAGTTTCTCGGGAAGCAATGGGAAGGTAACAAGCTTGCTGGAAAAGTTGCAGGGTACACAGCCATGAACAACCTGGCTTTTAACACACTGCAGACAACAAACCAATTATTACTTGACAACGTTCGTCTTTTAGAAGAGTCTGTGTCAAGTCAGTATTTCAGTAACAAGGACCTTGCTTGGGCCAAATCTGAATACCACTTAGGTCTTTCAGGAATGTCACAGGTGAAAGATCTTGGTGCATTTTTTCCGAACTCGAAGCTTGGACAAGCTGTTGAGTACTTCGATGCTCTTGGAGAAGTGTTAGGAGTCAGTATGGAAAAAAAGACTGGTCCCAGAGCACTCAAACTTGCCGGCAAAATCCCAATGTCTTTGCAGGCTGTAGTAGAAAACGAAACATCAGTAACTCGAATGCTTGCAATCCTGCATTCGTACACTGGAAAACTGAAAGCCGCTGACGGTAAAGTGATCATGAATGAAAAAGGTCAGCCGGCCAGTGTATGGGATGTTTTCGAGAAAGATGAAAAGACTGGTCGATTCAAAATTTCGGACAAAGTGGCCAACGCTAAAGCTATTCGAATTCAGATTCGAGACCGGATATCCGGACTGACAAAGAAAACCAACCAGGTAAAGCAGAAATTTGACAATGCTGTACTGCAAAGACGTTGGTATGGAAAGTTGATGCTTCTGTTTCGGAGATACTTTCAACCTACGCTTCGAAAGTACTGGGGACATGGACATGGAATGGGGGCCGGGATACACAGAGATCTCGAACTCGGCACGTTGAATGAAGGCTTGCTTCACACCTTTGGCCGGCTCATGAAAGAGAGCTATAAAAAAAGTGGCAATTTCATCTCTGTATACAACATGATGACAGACATGGAGAAGCAGAATGTAAAACGTCTCAGTGTACAAGCTTCTTTTTACCTGACATGTGCAGTTATCATAATGGCACTTACCGGTGATGACGAAGATGAAGAATTGAGTTATGCAGAAAACTTCGTGCTTTACCAGGCCCTTCGAATGCAGACTGAATTGACGCAATTTATCAAGCCGATGGAATTTCTTCGAATGGCAGTGTCCCCGTCAGCTGCAGTAAGACCTATACAAGCTACCGCGGATCTTGTGCACCACATCATGTACGAACAGGTGCCGGCACTTGTAACCGGAGACGATTCCGGACTGTACTATCAACGTGCATCAGGCACTCACGAGAAAGGAGACAGTAAATTTCTGGCCAAGCTTGAGAAGCTTCTTCCAATTGTCAATGGTATCGAAAAATCCAGGACTCCTGAAGACGCTGCAAAATGGTTCGAACTTCCTATCGGAGCATCGAAGTAATCTACTTCTTGCTGCCAGGGGCATAAAAAAAGGGGCTTTCGCCCCTTTTATAGTTTTGTACGATGATCATGCATCAGTATCCACGATGTTCTTCATAGCAGTTATTCGTCCATTGGAGTTTTTCTGTTCTTGTAAAGCACAACCGCGACAATAGCCACGATGATGAAGAATATTTCTTTATCCATATTACAAAATTTCTTTTACTTGCCAGTACTCTACTATGAATGCCAAAATTCCCATACAAAAAAGCCAGATTCTGGCTGCTGGACCAAGGCTTATAGTTGCATCTGTCGTAGTTGACTGATCCAAAAAGCCTTTTTGGAAAATGTGTGGGTTCATGAAGTTTCGAACTTCGTAGTAGATTCCGTCGTGAATGAACGGAAATGTCAGCATGCAAATGATCAAGTTTGGTATCGGCTTAAAGTCGATGAAAATTCCGATAAACACTGCTGCCAGCAGCAAGCTAAGCCACACGTGTTCATCAATACGAGGCTTTTCTTTGTGTGGTTTACTACCAGTATAGAAGTGATGAAATATCACCGCTTCGGCTATGGCTGATATCACTACAAAAAGTAGCCAGAATAAAAATTTTGTTGCTTCCATCAGAGTCTGGAGTTTGAAGGTTTATCACGTTCTTTTTCGAAGTGCTTTAGATAGACTTTGTGTTTAAGCCAGGCGCCAATGATTGTTGTGACAATAGCCAGTGTGCAGAATCCAACGATTACAAAGTTCTGCTCAGCAGCAGCAAACACAAGAATTACCAAAAGCACAATAGCGTGCACAAGATAATTCATCCGGTAGTATTTCCATAAGGAAATTGGTAGTCGTTGGTCGGTCATGGCTGTCCTCCCGTCACGTTTTCTTTTTTCAACCCGTCACCAAGAACTATCCGTCCGGTGTAGTAATACCTCAAAATAGCCTTATCAGACACCTTGTGTTCAACGTTTGAGTATGAGTTGATATATGCTGAACCGGAGGCTTCGACCGTTGCTGAATCGGAGGCTATGACCGTTGCTGAATCGGAGGCTATGACCGTTGCTGAACCGTAGGCTCTGACCGTTGCTGAACCGTAGGCTCTGACCGTTGCTGAACCGTAGGCGTACAAATACCCGCTGTTTGCGTTTTGGTTGAACCAAATGTTAGCCTTGTTCAGCTCCTCGTTTCCGATAGCTGTAAGCAATTCCGGTTCGATAACGCCGTGATTGCAGCACCAAACGAAGTTGTCTGCGACGACTTTTAATACCTCTTGGATATTAGAGGCTTTGAGTAGTCTTTTGTACTGATCGGCACACGCGCTTTTTTCTTTTCCCCGCGCAACGAGGGTTTCTTTGATTTGTTCGTAGTTCATGGATTACCTCCTTCGTGAATGTTGCCGGTCACATAAAGTCTGTTTCTTGCGGCCAAATCGCCAAATGTTAGCGCCTCGTAAATAGGCGAAAGCGTGAACCCGTAATCGTAATCGTCCCAAACCACCACACGAGTCACTCCGTCACCAACATCTACCTTGTCGCCTTTCCAAACCTTGTCCACGTTTTTACCGGGCGCTCCGGTGAACTGACCTACTGAGGAGGGGAGGACTTCGACGCTTTCTTGCCAAATAAAATCGTCAAGACTACCTTTTCTTTTTTCGGATCGGTGAATAAAGCAAGATTGCTCAACGATAACAAGACATCCATACACCCATCCCTTACCGTCAGTCCGAAGACCGCGAAACAATATCTCTCTGTTCATGTTGATGTAAAGGTATTAGAAATTTCTGAAATTACTGCACAACTGTTTGATGGACATGCAGTTCGTATTTACCGCCTCCTTCTGAGTACCTGCTATTGAACCATTCGGCCAAATCTTCTGCCGTTGCCTTTGTCCCGGGCATGAGCCAAGGCCTGGCAAGTCTTTCTGCAATTTGAGTGCGTACCCAACGTGCAGCTTTTTCAGGAGATTCAGTCACAAGCCATTCTTCCGGTAGACCTGTGCACAACAGTAAACAAACAGTTACTTGCATTACAGTGTAGGATTGTTACCACCAAGCCAATCGATTTGAGTGGCCAATGGGTCAGTTGAAAGAATTTCGTTTGCTTTTACAAAGCAGTTAGTGCCGTAAAACAGTTTGCTTCCGGGATTGTATACCTCAGCAGCTGGGTGCCCGGCAAGAAGAGTAATGTGATTAGCAGCTTCAAGCTCGTTTGCTTCTTTGATAATCGGCAAAAACGCTTCTTTGGCATACTTTCCCCACAGCATAAAAATCAATCCGGATCTTCGTACAGTAAGTTCTTTGATCATGGCTTTTGTAAACCATTCCCAATGTGATTGATGAATATTCGGTCTGCCTTTTTCTACCGTGAGTGTGGTATTCAGCAACAGTACACCTTGCCTGGCCCAGTGCTCCAAACTGTAATCGAAGTTTTCAAAGCTTTCCAAAGAATGACTTCTCAGCAATTCCCGGTAAATAATCTGAAGACTTGGGTTGATTTTAAATCCCTGGCGTACACCAAAAGCCAGCCCTGTTGCTGCACCGTTGTGATATGGATCTTGTCCAATGATCACAATTTTGACATTTTTAAGTTGTGTCAGTTTGAAAGCACGAAGTACCTCACCACTGTCCGGATAGACAGTGGTTGAGGTCCTCGCGGCTTTTACTACTGACGTCAGGCGATTGAATTGCTCCTGGTTTTCTGCAACAACTTTTGCATATACCGGAGCCCAGTCCCCTAATTGGTCAATCAAAGCCATGTTTATTGGATTTATAGGTTTTTGTGTGATAAAATTCTGCTCGGAAAATTTCTTGTTCTAAACTGGGTGCAGATAAAAGCTCTGCATCCTCCGGAAGGGTCGCACCCAACATTTCGTTCAGCTGTTCCCGGCGCTCAGGATGTTTGAACAGCACTGCAGCAGTCTCACCTTTCATGTCATAATTGTGAAAGCGTAAAATGCCAAGTTTTGTCATGTCATCCATCTCTGAGTACTTTCCCTCTCTGAAAGCTGTATAGCTATTCTTTCCAGTATCAGGAACTTCAAATACGTAAAGCACATGATGTGGATCAGTGTCTTTTACATACAGAAAGTTCTTGTAACTTTTGAGTCTTGCTTCAAGCTTTGCAAATTCAGCAGTAGCCGAGAATCGATAGAGTAGTGCAATGCATTCTTCAGGACCACCATCAATTCCCATAAACACATTTACCAGATGGGATTTATTCATGTACGATGCAGCGTAGCCACCTAATAAAGGCAAGAGAAATGTCATGCTTTTAGTGGCCCGCGCAACAATCAGGTTGAAGTTCACAGGAACTACAACTTTACCTCCGGCAGAGATTTGATCGATATGGTTTATCCGAAATGGAGTCTTTGGTTTTGGAAGCACTATCCCAGGAACCTTAAAATCTTCTCCATCTTGTCTGAAGATTCTTACAATCTCACCCGACTCATTCAGCTCCTTATTGAATAAGGATACCGGTCCAGAAATCTGAACAATTCTTGGATTGAGCACACGGTAAGAAATACTACCATGGAGACTCGGACCAGGATTCATCGGATTCATTGGAATCGGGAGTTTGATTAATTAAATCAGATATTGGCGGGAGCGCATAACCGACTTCACGAAGAATATCGGTAGGTGTTCTCAACAAGTAGACAAGTCGGAAAGTTTTATGAAACTCAAAGAGTCCATCTACTACTCCGAACTTCTCAACATACTTTTTCAATGCAAAGGTTTCGAACTCCTTGGTTCGGCCGGCTAACCAGTTCTCAGAGGTTTTATCTCCTATACCTGGTAGTCCACCTATGCAATCTGTTGCATCACCCATTAAAACTTGCTTCCACAAAAATCTCACAGCTTCTTCAGGAGTCGTTTTAACGATCTCCATTGTACGATAATTGTAGTGCTCTCCGGAACATTGGTAAAGAACGTCCTTGTCTGGAGAACAGATAATCGCTTTTGTAGGGTCTACACCACTTGAGTATTTATAGTACGCTACTAAGTCATCAGCTTCGAGCCCATCAAAGTACTTAAACCTCCAGAACTGCTCCGCATGCTTTTGCAATGCATAAAAGATTGGAGGTTTTGGTTTGTGTACTCGATTTGCTTTGTATGAAGTTGCGACTTTAGTACGAAACTTCTCAGTAGATGTAAGAAATCCTACATACTTGGTTGTCGAGCAGGCATGCAGAATAGTCTCGACTCTGGAGTTGAAACCAGATATGGCCATTTCCAAAGTCGAGCTACCCATTTCATAGTAGATCAAGCTATCTCCATCTATAAGGCACACGTTCTCACGAGTCTCACTCACAGGTGTGTCCATAATAGAAAGGATTAAAGGCTTGTCAGTTCCTGCTTTTCACCTTCGATTTTTGCAGATGCTGCCTCCATTTCTGCAATGGCTACAGTACGCATGTCATTCCACTCAGCATCAGTCATGTTGGCATACTTGGACGAATGGTAAATGGAACCATTCACCCCAGCCAAGCTGGAATGCACGAAGTACTGAATGCAACGGATGGCACCATCACCACCTTCCGGAACTGCACCAATGTGCATAGGATCCACGAAAATATTATGGACTTCTCCAGAGTAGTTGTTGATGTAGATAAGGCCACCAACATGAAGGCCTTTTACGCAAGCGGCTTCATCATTTGTGTTTACCTGATCCCAACTGTCAAGACGGTGTACACATCCGACACGGATAAAATGTCCTGGCTTTTTGAATCCATTTATACCTATGCACCAAAAAGGATCCCCATTAGTACCCATAACAGCGGGTTGAAACAGACGATTTTCCACGAATTCTGGAAGTCCGTCAGATTCAATTTCTCCGGTGTTGATGTTGAAAGTACGCTTGTAGCGTGGCTCTTTTTCACCGGTCTCCGGATTGAATTTTTCCAGGATCTCTTTGGATACTTTATAACCATTGAGAAGACCTTCTGCAGTGATCTTCATTTGATAGATGGTAGCTTTTTCTGCTGCCACTTCTTCAGAATATCCATGCTCTTTCATGAGCTTGGCTTTCAGCCCCGGGTGCATGTACTTTGCATTCACGAAAGAAAAGAAGCGTGCAGAGAAGCGTTCTCCTGTGCCGGCTTTCATCTTCTTGTGCAGGATTGGGTTACGCATCCAACGCACCCACATTTTGATCAGTGGATCGAAGTCGATGTCTTTGTCCATGGAATCGTAAATACGATCCACCAATGGTTTTGGCATTGGCACAGACGAAACTACATCTCCATTCTTCAGGAAAAACTTTCCGGTGCCCGGCTGAACATAAATGTTCGGATGCCGGTCCTGAATTTTCTGAGAAGCGTCATATTTTGTGAGCTCTGTAATTTCCGCTACCACAGCAGTGTAATCTGCCATGTTTTCAGCAGTATTGCCTTTTTCGGCAAGGTGCTGAATCTTTTCGTAAAGCTCTTTGGTAAAAGGAACGGTAAACGCTTCTTCTCCGCAAGAACCTACAATTTGATTATCAATCACATTGATGGTGATCATAAGTCAGGGTGTTGCTTTTTGAGATTTTCTATTGCTGTCAACGGAAGTTCAACTGCCAACGCACCCACAGCTTTAAGGTACGTTTCAACTTGCTTCTGGTATTCAGTTGAGGTGTAGTCGCCGTAAAGTGCAGCGCTTTCTCCATTTTCAACTCTACCGAGTAAGTACTTTGCACTTTGTGAAAACTCTTCGCAGAATTCAGAAACCTGAACTATGTCAAGGCTGATAAAGTCTGCCCCGGGAATGTCAGAAAGCACAAAAAGTTCTTCCGAAACCTGTTCCTTTCCTCCATACCCTTCCTGCTGATCTTCAGGCATGGCACAAAAGAGTTGGAACTTGATATACTTCTCGAAAGTAGACATAAATTCCGGAGTTCGCAAAAGAATTTGAATCCGGAAATAAGTGTCATACTCAAATATTTCTGCTACAAATCTTTTAATGATTTTGTACGCAACGGGATAGTTCTCGTTGAGATACGGTACATCAAAGACTTGTGTAAACCTTTCTATTTCAGTGTGCTCTGGGAAAATTTTCTGTATGTAGTATGCAGTCAGAAACTGTTTCATTTCAGGAGCACATGTAAGTTCTCCTTTTTCATTTTCGGCCAAAAAGAATTCATCAACAGGACGAAGGTGCGGCAGATTTAATTTGCTCAGCTTTGCTGCAAGTGCAGTATTAACCTTCAAAACCTGAGATGCTTTGATAGGTGTTTTAGAGAGCTGCGTTCCTACGTCTGTGGGGCTACCACCGTCCTGCCACGTTAAGAATCCTTCAGAGTCTACACCCAATCGCAGTCGAGACGGCGGATATTCGTAAAAGAACAATTTTGGGTTGTTATCACTTGAAGTGCGCAAGCTAAATTTGGATGATGAATCTTTGTAGATGTCTGCAACAGACGGCGCTGAAGGTTGAATAATGGCAGCTACTTTTTTCAAAAGCAGCTCATCTTCATTAGTACCGTAGTAAATTGTACTCTTACACTCCAAAAGGGATTTGAACGGAAGTTCTATTTTGTCCCACACAAAAGAATCTTCAAGATCCTTCATATCATAATGACGAGTTCTAAGATGCTCAGGACGAACTGTGTAACAAACTATCTCTTCAAACATTTCCCTGATTTCAGCAGGACTCATGTTTTTCATAGCTTGCTTATGCTCTTCAGCTGCAGCGGCTGTTTTAAACACATCCTTATATTCCTCAGGAACTTCAATGTCATCCAGAAACTTGTAGTGTGAAGATTTGCTGAGTAAGCTTTCAATCAGATCTTGCTGCTTCACAATTCCCTCTTCGTAAGTCTTTCGATTCTCGGGCAGAATATCCGTAAGAAAGCTTCCTGTTGCTTTTCTTCGAATTGTAATGTAGTAGTCCGAAGTGCTGCCAGTAGTCTTTTTCAAATACTCGTTGAGAATGTAATGACTTCGCAGCTTAGAGACAATTTTTTCACGGTGGAAGATATGCTCCGCTGTAAGTGGAGGATCTGATTTGGTGGAGTAGGTTTTGGAAATCAGTTTGAATCCTTTTAACCCGGACTCACCATCCTCAGCAATGCTTTCATGCTCTGAAACATCTCCTTCGAGTTCTTCGATTACATCATAGGCATTGAAACTTGCAGGAACAAGTCTGTGAATCTTTACATCAAAATACTGAAACAAATTCAGTGTGTTGGTAAAGTAAATTCCCTTAGAACCGCTGTACTGCAGCCTCAAGCTTTTAGTATCGATTACCCTTGAAAGAGTAACCAGAATAGCCTCAGACTTGTCAGAAGTTTTACTGCGCCCATTAGCTACTGCCATGGCTGCTTCAAGCCACTTGAGGAAGTCTGTTTGACTGAGCTCTGTACTCACAAGTTCTGATACTTCTGCCGCAGCCCGGCGCAACATATCCTGGACAAAAGCTTTCGTGGATTCACTCCAGATTACTTTTTCCCGAGATGGAGTCACATCTACACCGTCCTGAACAACTACCACTTCTCCATCATCATTCACGTAGGTCTGTCGAATAGGGCACTTAAACCCTACCGGCCCGAAAAGCTCTTCCATTTCGAGCTCTTTGAAATCCACATACCCATAATTGATACCGCTGCTGGAATTCTTTCCTTTAACGATAACGATGTGGGGCCGGGCGAGCCCTGTGCTTTTGCTGACGATCATGGTTTCTGAATCGTACAGCACAGAAGTTTTAAAATAGACTTCCTGCATTGCACCAGACTCCAGTCGTTCCCAGAAACGTACATTCTGAAGATAGTTCAACTGCTCTACAACAGATTCTTTGAACCTTACAGAATTGTGTTTCTTAACACCAAAACTGATCTCTGTCCAGTTGCATCCATCAACTTCTTCGTAGTAAATGGTGGTACCATCACTCAAAGTCATTTTTGGATTCTCCGTGCCATCTGCACGAAATCTGGGAATTACAAAGTCAGTCTTGTAATTGAAGCAATGAGCTTTCACTCGTTTGCCATTGTACACACTTTCGAGAACATAATAATCCACTCCGGTTGAAAGAGCAACTTTTGCCCCTAACCCGAATGCACCAAAGTTCTCAGATGTATTGCGTTTAGTAGAATATCCAAGCTCGAGGACACCTTCTAAACGACGCGCTCCAATTCCAACACCATAATCCTTAATCCGAAAACGATCACAGTAACCTACGCCCGGGTTGTGCTCGTACACAACTTCGACTGTATTGTTTACTGTATCCAATCGGCTGAGATCGTAATAGTCAGGATTGAAGTTAGAGTCAGCGTATTGCTCTCCTTCCCGGGTAATGTAGTAGTCTTCTACTTTTTTCTGGCCGGTAAGAATTTCAATCGCAATTTCTTTTTCACGCTGAGAGTCAAATGCATTGACCACCAGCTCTCGAACAGTTGAGGGTATGGGTGTAGAATACTGAGTTGACTGCAAAATATCAAAGACCAAACGTGTGGCGCCGGCATTAATCTTCTTTGCAACTCCAGTGTCTTTACCAATATACTCCTCTTCAATGGTTTTTACACTCATAGTGAGGTGTCTGGTATGAATTAAGTTTTGAGAGATGCTTCGTATTCCAGAATCATCTTAATGCACTGATTGACTTGAGACTGATTTCTGGGCTTGAAAAGAGGACAGGGGTTCTCCTGTTCGATGAACAGCCTTTTGAACATTTTCCATACAAGTGGAAACCTATCATTTTGATAACCCTTACATTCAATTACCCATCGGATTTTCTTGGTATCCGGATCCACACAAACAAAGTCCGGTTTATACGTGATCCCCAAAGTTTTCTTACCGCCAGAGCAATTGTCCTGAAGTACTCCACGAACAGTATTTTCAAGGCATGGTCCGGAGTAATGAAACCCTTCCACGAGTTGAAACTTATGCTGTTCGTAATCAGCAACCAGGTTATACTTCAAAAGCTGCTGGTAGGTATAAACTTCGAGACGGGATTTGAATTCAATCCCATCTACAGTCAGAGCCTGAGCATTTTTGATCTTCTTGTTCTTTTTGCTTGGCAGGGCCTGATCTTTTTTGGTGGCACGCAGTTGTCCTTTGTTGCGGCTGTTACGGTAGTTCTTCGTTCTCATAGATTGTAATTGGTAACTGAATACGAATGATACGAAGGGCCGCCTGTTTTCCATGATCTCGAACAAAGTCAGAGATGTCTTTGGATTTGTAATGTGATGGTAATACAATGTTCAGCAAGTGATATGTTGCACATACCTTATTGGCAATGGTTTGCCCAGGATTGTCCGTTTTGGTAAAGTCGTTATCGTAAAGAACTGCTACCAACTTAAATCGTTGCTGCAATCTATGGATCAACTCTACATCAGGAACAATCGATTCTCCCTGCATTGCAATTGCATAATACCCAAGAGACCGTAGTGTCATCACATCTTTTAAAGATGAGGCAAGTAAAACCAATTCTCCGGTTGCAGGTAACTGTTCGTACCCCTGCAAATCCGTTTTTTTAGTGTTGCTTATCCACTTCTTTTCTCTGCTCTCCAAAGGCTGATAGATTTTCATTCTTGGACCGAATTTGTAGGCATAGCCAAGGCTTTTGCATTTGTACCGGTCATCGTTGATCCAGTAATGATCTATTGCTTCTACGTTATACGCTTCCAACAACTCAATACTGATTCCAAACTGTGCCCAGTAATCCTTGTCTGCCTGGATCCACGGCCGCTGTCTTTTTTGCAACTTAGTCTCTACCGGCGGTCGGTACTCAACGTTTCCATAAGTCATGGCAACTGCTGGTTTTAACGACTGTCCGGTAGTAAGCCCTAACCCAAAATCTGCATCTACAACTTTCAATGCTTCAATGAAAGTAAGATTGAATTTCTTACAGATGTAATCAAAGCAATCAAGAGCATCTCCAGTAGCAAAATCTTTGTAGATCAGCTTTCCTCGAAGGAAAACAATCTTACAAGTAGGGTTAGTGTCCTTTCTGAGTTCACTGCAAAATCGATGGTTCACATCACGAAAAGGATTACAGTAAAACCTGAAAATGTCATATTCAGAAATCATGCTCAGGATCACATCTTTGTGCAGATATGAATTGCTGTCCCTAGCCTGTATCATTTCGGATGAAATTTACAAAGAAAGGGGGCTCCTGTATAAGAGCCCCCAAATCTTTGTAGAAATTGACCGTTAGAACGGAAGATCGTCAGCTGCGTTGGTTTCCGCTGCTGTAACTGGTCCGGCCTCTTCAGTCACCTCGTAGTTTTCAGGATCCGGAGCGACAAGCTCTGGCTTGAAAGCAATGAGTTGAAGATTTTTCGGATACCATGCTTTGAAAGACCCATACTCATCATTCAGTTCCTTGATGAACAGGTCATCACGAACTGGCTTGAGCCGGCCGAAGTGCTTGGTGTAAGCTACCTGGTACTTTTCGTCCTTTACTCCGAAGAGTACACGGAAACGATTTTCTTTCAGATGCTCCACATAACCTTTCAGCTCGGAAACGTCGCCGGCAAACACTTTGGTTGGGGTGTCAATAGATACCTCACCGCCATTTGCTACGTTAGCCCAAGCCTTGAGCAAGTTGATGAGAGTGTCCTCACCAACATATGCTTTCCGGGACTTGTCAGGATTCTTCCACCAATCGTATCCTGGAACCTGATCAGACCATGTGATCTGACCAATATTGTTCACCCACATGGATTTGCCACCATCTTTGCTGGTTCGCATTTTTGGTTGAACAAGAATTTCGATTCGGGAAGTAAAATCAGGCTCTTCGCTCTTCACCCAGAACACAATCTTGTTGAATGTGTCATCGGAAAACGAAACTGTATACTCAGGTTCGTTTTGAACATTGATGCCAATTTTGGCCAGCTCGTCCTTTGAAGGATTTACGGCCAGAACAGAGACGGTCGCAATACCTGCGTACAGGCTATACGAACCTACTACTGCTTCATCAGAATTATTTGACTGAACTGCCATTTTGTTTGTAGATTGTTGTTCGTTTGACTTTTTGATTTGACAACTTCTGGAAAATTTCAGACAGTGGAGGAGGATAAAAAAACTTATACCTCACATCCGCTGTAATTCAGTTTTCCAGTTCTTCTGCCGGAGCAGTTGGCAGTTCTGTCGATGCAGAGATAACACCTGCTTCTTCGTCATCAATGATGATCAGACGAGTAACTTTCTTCTTTGCACGCTTGCCTTTCAGTTTTGGGTGCTTGAAGAGTTCAGTTATGTCGGTAGGACGCAGGTCATACTTTTTCTGAATGTCTTCACGCTCCAAACCGTTTTCCAGGTCAGAGAGAATTTCAGAAATTTTGATACGGCGCGGCTCCTTAGGAGCAGCAGCTTCAGCGAGATTTGCGGCCGGAGTAGTCGGCTGCATTTGGGCATCAATTGCCATAATGGAGATTATGTTTTAGAGTGTTCGTTGTTAGTCGATGAAAATTTTACTCCAGTCAAGTTCCATGACCTGACCGCGCAAATGCTCACACCGGGAACCGGCGTTTACATTTTCGTTGGAGTTAAAGGAAATCATCGTTTTTCCTTCTTCACGAAAAATGTATCCTACTGCATCAGCATCTTTACACACAATGTTTCGGACTTTACCAGTGAGATCCAGATCTTTTGCAGCAACTTCTTTGCCTGCTTTTTCGATATTGGAGTCTCTCAAGTGACCAATCCAAATAATGTGATCGGCCAGTTGCTCAATAGCACTCATCCATTTCTGAATGGCTATCCGGAGGTACAAATACCCACCTCCTTTGGGCAAAGTAAGAACTGAGATTCCCTTGTTTTCAGGGTCAAAATTCTTACCAATTGGAGTTGCTTTATACAACACCTTTGCTTCTGCCTCACACCAACTTTCGAGCTCTGTTACAGTATCCACAGCAATGTATTTGTAGGGCTTTCCAGCATCCTTAATAGCCTTGCCAAGGGCTGAAAGTTCTTTCAGGTTATTTACCTGAACTTTAAGAGCTGAGATCATGTCTGTTCCCATCTCCAAGTCGATAATAAGACAGTTAGGCAGTGTTGCAACAGCTGTTGTTTTTCCGATTTTAGGTTGGCCGTACAGAACGAGATTTTTAGGACTCTTTCTCTTTGCCGGCACTGCTTCAGTCGGAAGTGAAAACGCTTGTGATTCTGCCATGATTTTTACAGTGACTTTTGAATGATTTGAAAATGATTTACTTGTGCTTATTTACGTTCTTCGATAGAGAACGTAGCAAGATTGGATTCATAGGGGATCATACCTAATACTCCATCCCTGTTTTTTTCTACATGGCAAGCCAATAGACCTTGGGGATCCTGACCGCAGTACTTATCAGTAATGCCATATAAATCGAATGGTCGCTGCAACATCATAACTACGTGAGCATCTTGGCCAATAGAGTCTCCGCCGAAGAGATCAGTGAGCAACGGCTGATACTGATTTTTGGCACGAAACTCAGATTCGATATTTCTGTTGAGCTGTGACAGCAGAATATTGATACACCCTGTCCTGGCCTGTAGCCACATACAAGTTTTGGAAATAGTGTTCAATTTCTGTAATTCTGTATCCTCTGACCCAAGAATCAATCGGCTGTGGTCAAACAGATTGATTACAGTGTGATGAGGGTACCGAATGTTTACCTTCTGAACAGTCTCCTTGATTTTATTCATGTTCTGAGGAATAGAACAGAAGTACACAGGATACTTTCGAAAGTGATTGGTTGAAGTTTTAAACTGTTCGATTTCAGCATCGGACATTTTTTGCTCCAAACTGTAAAGTTCAGAGATCTGCTTATTTAGATAGTGAGCTGCAGATCTCATAATTTGTTGGTAGTCTGGCATCTCGAAAGACCAGTAGAGAACTACTAAATTTTTCGATTGATTGACTTCCAAAACGTCAAAGAGCAGTTGATTGCTAAAAGCACTCTTACCTACCCCAGGACGTCCCGCAATTACATACATTTTGCCAGGCTGTAAACCTCCCAAAAGATTTCGATTGAGTCTCGGCCACTTTGTAGGAAAAACAACTCGATTACCTTTCTGAGCCTCTTGAATAACATTCAAAGCAGTATCTACTGAATCAGAGATATGCTGAAAATCTTTCAAAGACTCTGAAAGATCAGAGAAGTCTTGTAATCCTTCCGGAGTTAGATTCATCGGTATCGGAATTGGATTTTACATCTGACGACAGATACTTTTCCCACGTGCTGTTATTGATCCAAGTGTCAAGCATTTGCATGTAGCCAAGAGAGTTTGTTTGACGTTTTAACGCCAGCTCTATTTCCAAACCTTTTAAGATTCGTTCATGCAATCCAGGTGATTTGGAAACGATTGCTTTGTACTTCTTTTTGGCTTTTGCATTTGAATTTGAATCTGGATCTGCAGCACGTAGAACACGTACCCCTTCTTTTGTACTTACTTTGATTGGGAATCTGGAAAGTAACGCAGCCCACTGTTGTTCAAAGTTTCCTTTCAAAGAAAAAAACCTTTCACGCAAGTGGACCACGTCCTCACCAAGTTTTATCCAACCATCGTTTTCCAACTTTTCAAGATCCACCGAAAGCTTCACAGCCATCTGCCCGGGCAATGGACCAGTGTTGGTTCCTTGTACTGACAAAATTTGCAAGTACACCATTTCGTCCGGAGACAGCGATAGGCTACTGAGGACCTCAGTGTCAAGCTCGATAATCATGTTCGATGGATTGGTTAGCCGGTAAAGCACTCAAATATACGAATCAACATGGTCAATCCACTCAACGTTTGACAAATTTCTTACTGCATTCTTGAGCCATACTTCTTCCTGAGAATCAGCTACATAGAGCACGATAATCTCCCCAATTTTGTTAGGGGCAAATCGCACTAATCGGCCGACTCTCTGAATCATTTGTAAGGCTTTTGAATCCAGTCCGCAAATGATCCCAAGTTGGGCATCCGGAACGTCAAATCCTTGGTTGAGAGCTTTTGTTGAACACAATACTCGAGTACTTCCCTGCTTGAATCTTTCCAATGCTTCTCGACGCTCTTTGGCTTTCATGAGAGAGTGATACCGATCTGAATCAATGTCACTTTCTTGCAAAGTTTTATTGATCAGGTCAGTAAAATTATTTGTACCAGCAAAGGTCAAAGCTTTCTTCTCAGGAAACTTTAAGAGCAACTGCTTGGTAACCTCAATTTTGCTTTGAGCATGCTGCACAATTTCTTTTCGTTGCCGGATAGCGCTGTAGAAAAGTGTAGCATTCTTTTTCTGCTCGGGTGTAGCACTGGAAGACCCTAAAATTCGATTAGCTTCATTGAATGCATCAAACTGACCAAGCTGAAGTTTATAGTAGACAAACAGATTGTTTGCCTTTTTGTACTTAGCAAGTTCCTCATCAGTAAGCTGCACTGCAATGCAAGAAAGACGGTACGGAGCTACAAATCCTCTGGCGACACATTGGTCCAGCGTAATTGTGTACACTGGCTGAGCAATATTCACCAAAAGTGTTCGGTACTCGTCTTCTTCAGGTAACGTAGCGGTCATACAAAGCAATCGTTCGTGAGTGTTTTTCTCAAAAATTGCTCTGTACATTGGAGACAGTCCAAGATGCACTTCATCTGCTACGGTAACCGTCCAGGTTTGGTCAAACAACTTATAAGCTGTCTGGTAGCATAAAATGTCTACTCTATCAAGTACATCTGAATATCCCCAAGCATGAAACTGAGTTGCAAACTGATCCTGCAACTGTGTAGTAGGCACAAGAACAAGTCCTCTGCCTTCGTGTAGTCTTAGCATTTCTCCAATTGCCATGATACCTACACGACTCTTTCCAAATCCAGTACCGGCTATCACTGATCCCCGGTACCCATTTTTAGCCCAAGCACGTAGGGCTATGCGCTGCTCCTGATCTCGAGCAGCATCTACCGGTTTTAGCGGTGTAGTCACTGTTTCCTCCATAAGGTTTTATCTGAATTTTGGACGTTCACGATTATCGTATTCAGCAAAATGCTTTTCCATTTCAGCCCAGGTTTTCACATACCCGGAAGCATATAGACGTTTGGCAATTCTCTCTGCTGAAATTCTCCAGAGAAAATCATTTTCCATAGCTGTCAGAGCCTTTTTGCAATGATGGATTACTGTACTGTGATCAATAGGTGGCTCGAAGTAATGCCCAATGTCTTCATAGGTAAATTTTGTTTCGAGCCTCATGCACCAACAGAAAAAAGATTTTACTGAAGGGATAATGCCTTTTCTGGTGCCTGGGTGGCTCCTATGGAATATTTCTTCATCAGTCATTATCAATTCTTCTTTAATGCATGCAATCAAAAAATTCGGAAAGCTCACAAGATGAGGCTTTGGAAGTGGATTAATCACGAGCCCATCCAATCGGACGTCATTCATAACAAGATCCAGAATTTCAACATTTTCATCTGTGAGAACTTTCCGAAGTGCGGCTACAACTTCAAAAGGATATGGTGCTCCCAATGAAGATAGTATTGTACGTATTGCGGCAATTTTTTCGCCATCAAACTTTTTAGCCATCCTTGCTGCTGTCAGTTATCGAATCTTTTTGATCTCCACAACGTATGTAGCGTCTTTTACAGACACTTCCATTTTCAGCAATTTCTTTGATGGATTTGCTTTTGACAACAGGTACACTGAATTTGTAACGCTGTTCAAAAACTTCTCCATTTTCAACTGGTCTTTATCAAGGCTCATGCTTGTATTCCAAAGGTTTTGATGGTGAATATGTCAGATTGCAAACTTCCATGTATTCAATGTGCTTGACCATCAGGTATCGATTTAAAATCTCTACCTTACGTTCAAGATCTGCATACACAGAAGCCAAAGAGTCAATCTGTTCAACGCTCTTTGTTGGGAGTTTTTCTTCTGGCTCAGGTTCATACCCAACTTTTACGAAAAAATCCGTATTGGAAATATGCAATGTAACTGCTGCTAAAATGAACAACAGTATCCAAAACAACACACAAAGTTTTTTCATGTTGTATGAATTTAAGAAATTCTACGGTATCACAATCAATCGAAGGTCTCTTGAATATTCATCGGCTCTGTCACTCCAGAATTTTCCATCCAGCGTAAAGCTATTTAGACTTAAACTTGCGCCTATGTAGCCAACTAACGGATAAGTAAGACGACTCCCAACAGGATCTTTACCGAATTCGAATTCATGTAACTCTTCGACTTTATCGCCGGCAAGAGTTTCAATTCTTACAAAATTGCCACTTTTCCAACGCTTAAAATCAAACGGTATAGCGTATTCAAGAGTTTTACCATCTGGTATTGCCGGTACTTCTACACTATTCGACTTTTCAAAGTTTCCATAAATTCGAAGTAGGAATTCATCAAAGGGAAGCCAATTATAGTATACTCCTGGTAATATACTGAGACCTTGAAGTGTATTATTACTCCAGCATAAATCAGGATATTCAGAAGCAGAGTGTCTAGTTGCTGAATACACTGCAATTCCGGCTACATCAGCAGCTTTGATTAATTCAACTCGATCTTGTGGTGTATAACATACTACGGCGTGCCCATTTTTAAGCTGGTGAGGTTTTTTAGTGGTTGATTCCATGCTTTGAAGTTTTACAGTTAGAAATCTGAAGACTCAAAATCTAAGTCACAGAAGTCTGAAGATTCAACATCAGAACTTCCGGGACGCCAGCCGGGATCAATAGTTTTTTCCATGGAGCTTTTCACGTGTTTTGTTGAAGTCTACCTTGTGACGAATGTGGAACTCAAGATCGATTTCCAGTCCTTCGGCCAAATCCAAAAGACGAATGACTGCATCTGCAATTTCGTCTTCGAATGTGTCCTTCATGTGAGTTTTGAAATGCGCTGCCGGCATAATACTACCATCAACTGCCTCAAGAGCTGCCTTATACTTTTCAACATCAGCAAAAGCACTTTTACGATGTGCTTCAAGAGCCTCTCCAAGTTCAGATGTAACGAGCATCAAAAGTTCTCCCACGTTTCTGGATTTCTTGTCTTCGGGCCAGAACCCTTTTTCCACATTTACTGAGTGGATTTCAGTTGCAATTTCTTTGATGTTCATAGAAGTAGAATTGTGCAGATATCTGCGTTAGTAAACTGTTTGAAAAACTTAGCCCGAGTGCAAGGAGATTGCTCTCCTTGCTGCCCGGGCAATCAGAAGGGAATTACCTGGATTGGTTACCGCTCTGACCCTTACTGAAGACGGAATCACTCTGAAAAAATGCCAGTAGTGCCGATGATCATACCACAAGAAACGAATGAAATTCGTGTACCGTTTTTGATTAATCTTTCGACCGGCATTCCGTAGACGTAAAGTCTGTCGTTGATGTACTCAACTTTTGGTAAGTAGGGATTAATCATAGTAATCAGGACAGGACTTGAACCTGTAACCTATGGTTTGCTTCCCGAAGGTCCACCATCACGCTACCCTTGCGCCACCTGACCATTTAATGATTATTTTTTAAAAGAAAACTTTTCTCCTAAAATCTCTAACCTTTGACCTAAAACTTGCAAATACTCATTCATCAATCTTGATTGTTTGTAAAGTAAATCTTTATTTTGGCGGTCTAAATCAATAAATGCTTGTGTACGCATAAAATCGTTTAAAGCATTTGTTTTTGTTGCTAATTCCTGTGCTTCAATAAGAAGTCTGTCATAAAATGAATTTTCCATTTTTATTTAATTTTAAAGTTAGCAGTCAGGACAGGATTCGAACCTATACGGGAACCGTTGTTAGACCTCAATTTATTCCCACCCCAGGTTATCGAGGCGCGTCTACCAATTTCGCCACCTGACTATTTTATTCCCTTTGTCCTTTTATATCTTTAATGGTGTTCTCTACCATCCAATTTGCAATTTTTTCTCTTCCTTTTTGGTTTGGGACTAATTCAGGACTATCAATCCCAAATTGAATTGCTGTTTCAACTAATTTTTTTAGTTTTTCTGTTGTAATATTAATCGTTTCCATAATCTTTATTTTTGTAGTCAGGACAGGATTCGAACCTGTACGGGGTCTGGAGTGTTCGGTACCTATAACCTAACTTTTTTATACTCCCTATTCCGAGGATGTTAGTCCCTCTGCGTCTACTTTTTCGCCACCTGACTATTTTATAATTGTTTTTTAAAGTATGTTGATAATAAAGTTACATCATTTGATTTAACATAATATGAATTCATATTCATCCACCTTTCTTGTTTATTGTTTTCACAAATAAAGTATAATTTTGAAAGTGTATGAAGTACTATATCACCAATTCTTATCATTTTATTTAATTTAATTTACTGATGAGTATTATCACAATGTCCAGCGTGTGTAATGGAAATCCCTTCTCTAACAGGTGTATATAGATACAAATGACCTTTTATACGTACTTCATAAATTTCAAAAGAACAACATTCATTATGAATTACAGTATAAGATTCTTTACCGATTTCAGTTTTTTGATTGGTAAATTCTGATTTTTGTTCTTTGGGTTCACAAGAAAACAATAATGTTAAACTTGTAAATGTTACTAATATATTTTTCATAATTAATCTTTTTAACAGAATAGTTCAAAGATACATGGTATTCTTCATTTGACAAAATTTTATTTTTTTTTCTATTTTCTTTCATGATTTTTACTGTTTTAGATTAC
>Ga0315903_10000700_pt1 | contig 50232 bp, 55 predicted proteins | sample LakEriMetagenome_7_FD_203524 | JGI IMG/M metagenome (GOLD analysis project Ga0315903, IMG submission 203524) | Freshwater fungal communities from buoy surface, Lake Erie, Ohio, United States - Buoy 2 MA119 | ecosystem: Environmental > Aquatic > Freshwater > Lake | place: USA: Lake Erie, Ohio... | reverse complement strand
GAAAACCCAGGAGTATTCTATCCTGAAAGTATAAATAGATTTAGAGTAAATGCTAGACCTGAATACCCATCTAGAGTATTTCAAACAGCTTCATACTTTGTTCAAACATATTATTTACCAACAGCTTCTTATTATGCTGTTAAAGATTTAGATACTAATGAGTATGTAATTGATTTTGATACTCAATTTACAAAATTAAGTTGTGATCCTAGTGGTAATTACTTTGATCTTTATATGAATGGCTTGGAACCTGAAAGATATTATACTATATTGATCAAAACTACTATTAATGGTAGTACTATAGTATTTGATAATAATTATAATTTTAAAGTAATAAATGCCTAATTACACTTTAAATAAAACTGTTTATAACAGAGGAGAATATCAACAAGTTGTTGATACTTCTTTTACCCAATTTAAAGTTCAACCTCCTGAGGAAGATACTTTAACTGTTGAACAATTTTTTGATTATTATACTAAAATTTTTTATGATATTCCTCCTCAAGGAGATATAAATTCTCATGCTTATTTAATTAAAACAAGTGGAGAATATATAAAAGGTTCAAATATTAGTGAAGATATACAACTTTTATTGGATGAAATATCTTCCTTAAGACAACAATTATTAGAATCACAACAACAATTAGTGAATTTACAAATTTCATCTAGTGCTCAAAATATATAATAATGGCAGCTGAGATTAATCCTATATTACCACCTGACCCATATGGATCATTAAATGCAAATTTAGTTACAACTAACCAAGTTCCTGCTAGTTTTGATCCTAATGTAGACTATATAGAATATATAGTCACATCCCCAAATTCATCATATTTAAATATACAATATGATTACAATAATTATTCTTTTCCATTAGATGGAACAGTCACTTCAGATTCTATTTCTGATATAATAATAAATCCACTTGGAGACATTGGTTCATTAGGAGTAACATCTGGTAATTTTAATTCATATTATAATTTTTATAAAAATCAATTAAATACCTCTCCATCTAACCAAAATTTCTTTATAAAAGAAATATCATCTGATAGAACAGAGTTAATATTAGTTAACCCAAAAGAACTATACGATGAGTTAGTATTAAGTGTTAATGAATTTAAACTTAATTTAAATGATAATCTTACTCATTTTGAAGATTTTTATTTAAATTTTGGTAATAATATTCTAGCCGTAGCCAATAATATTGATATTAATTCAGATGGTGAAGTACTAATTAATCTATATAATCCTCTTCCTTCAGGTATAAGTGTTAATAGTACTTTATGGATAGTAACTAAAATAGCTGATTCTTTAGCTTTTAATATAACTTTTACTCCTGATCCTGTCCTCCCATCAGTAACATCTTTCCCATTAAGAGGCCCTAATACTAATTTACCTATTAAAGATGAAGTAAATAATTCTACAGATTACCAGGATTATAATACTCTCATAACTAGTTCTTTATTATCAACATCATATAGTCAATTAAATAATATAATCTCATCATCAGGTATAAAAATTAATGTTGATTATACTGATTTTGAAAATTTTATATTTTTCTCATCTGCTACTCAAAGATTAAATAACTTTGCTTATAAAGTAAATCAAATTTCATCTTCACAAGCGGAAATTAATGTTATTAATTCTTCTTTTACTGGGTATTCAACTTCTAGTAATGTTATAATTTTAACTAATCAAATTAATAGTATTATTGAGAATTTTGATGGTTATGAATATTTCTTATATTATGGTACAGGTTCATGGTCTTGGCCTAAATCTACATCAACTGTACCTTATACTTTATATTCTCCAACATCATCTGAAGTAATAAATTGGTTAGGAGACGCTGAAAGTTACATAGGTGTTTTAGGTAGTGCTTCTTTATATGATAGAAGTAATATTAATCATTTATATAACACTGTACCTGATTATATTAAAAATGATCCACAAAATGCTCCTTATGAATTATTCATAAACATGATTGGGCAGCATTTTGATAACATATGGATTTATTATAAGGACGTTACAGAATTACATAACTCAGATAATAGATTAAATTATGGTATTTCTAAAGATTTAGTTAAACAAGCTTTAGAATCTTTTGGAGTATATATCTATCAAAATAATTTTTCTTCAAATGATTTATATTCATCATTTTTAGGATATGGTAACCCAAATCCTGAGATGACAAGTACATTACCTGTAAATACAGGATCATTTCAAGATTATATTTCAAGTTATATAACAGCTTCTTATGATGCTTCTGTCACACCATTAGATGATTATAATAAGGAGATATATAAAAGAATATATCATAACTTACCTTATCTAACTAAAACTAAAGGTACTATACCTGGTTTACGCGCTTTAATAAATTGTTTTGGTGTACCTGATACTGTCTTAAGGATTAGTGAATTTGGGGGTCGAGATAAAGATACTTCAACTTATGATTATTTTGACCAACAGTTTGATTACGCTGCTGAAGCTAGTGCTTCATCATTAATTACTACCCCATGGATTTTAAACACAGCATGGAGCGCCAGTATTAACCAATTTAAAGCCTCATCAATACAATTTAGATTTAAAACTAGTAACTTTGACACAGGATCAAATTATCAACTTTGGAATAGATCCTTCTCATCAACAGTAGGTCCTTCTGCTTCATTAGTTCTTAAATATACTGGCTCAGGTTTAACTACAAGTTCATATAGTGGTTCAACAGTAGATCCTTATTACCAACATGCTTATTTAACATTTTATCCTAAAGTAGATGATATTACAAACACAGCGAGTATATATTTACCATTTTTTGATCATGGGTGGTGGTCTGTAATGATCAATAAATTTGAAGACACTTACACTTTATATGCTGGTAATAAATTATATTATGATGGGTATGATGGTAATCAAGTAGGATATTTATCTTCTTCATCAATAACATTAGCTAATACTTTTTGGACAGGAAGTGGGGTATCTATATTTCTATCATCATCAGTGGATATAGGAGGTACAACATATAACAGATTTACAGGTTCATATCAAGAAGTAAGATATTGGATTAAAACAGGAAGTGTAGAGTCATTTAAAGATTATATAATGAACCCTCAATCTATAGACTATTCTGGAGAGATATTATATGATGACTACCTAGTTTTTAGATTACCTTTAGGTGGAGACTTATATACTAACTCTGGTTCAGTTCATCCTCGAGCGACAGGTTCTTGGGCACAAACTTCTTCATTTATAGCCTCTAATAATGCAATATTAACTAATGTTGTTTTTAACCCTAATATAGAAACAAGATTTTTAAACTCACCTGTAATAGGTTTAAGAGGAAGAGTAACAGATAAAATACAAATTGTATCTTCTAGTTTACCTACCGGAAGTGTTATATCACAATATAGATCTATAGAACAATCATACCCTTCATTAGGAAGTGAATCACCAGATGTAAATTTATTAGAAGTAGCATTTTCACCTCAAAATGAAATTAATGATGATATTATTGATTCATTAGGGTATTTTAATATAGGAGAATATATTGGTGACCCAAGACAAGTATCTTCATCTGCTACTACTTATCCTGATTTAGTAAATTTAAGTAATAATTTCTTTCAAAAGTATTTTGATACTTATGATTTAAAAGATTATGTAAGATTAATTAAATATTTTGATAACTCATTATTTAAAATGATTAAAGACTTTATTCCTGCTAGAACAAGTCTAACATCAGGTGTGGTTATTAAACAACATATCTTAGAAAGAAATAAATATCCGCAACCGCAAGTTGAGTGGGAAGAATTAGATTATAGTGGATCTATAGATACTGCTTTTATGAGTGGTAGTACTGGAGGTACATTTAATCAATATAACACCACAACATTTGCACAAGATTGGATACAAACATATGAAGGGCCAACAGGTATATCATATATTTCTCAATCATCACAATATGAGTTTTACAATGGGGAATTACCAGGAACTGAATTTATTGTTACAAATGGTGAATTAACTTCCGCTAATGAATATTCTTCACCTTCATTAGTAGAAAATTTATATTCTCCTACATTATATATTAGTAATATAACTTCATTAGATGATTTTTTAGATATTAACACTTCACCAAATTTAGGAGAAGTATATTTATGGTATGACACAGGTAGTTTCCTTAACATAAACCCACCAGGAGTACCTACAGCTTTTGAACCAGGATAATACAAAATAATTTATGCCAACAGGATATGGAGCCGTCTTTAGTGACGGTGTTAAATATATAAAAATTAATAAATTTGACTCTACTGGGGCAGATAAATCTGACTATTTATCTCAACTTCAAACATTTAGAATCAATCACCCTGATGTGGGAGTATTACAATATAATATAGCTACATCTCAAATTCAAAATGATTATTTTGTATTTGGATTAACATACCCTCAACCTATTACATCATCAGCTGGAGATATAAATGATTATAGTTTTTTAGCTACATCTGCTAGTTTATTCACTTATAATTTTGTACCATTAGGATTAAATAATGAATATTATAATAATAAAATATCATCATATGGGTCTATAACAGGTAACTCTTTAGGATTTATGACAGCCTCATCTGGGATATACACCTCAGGTCAAACTCCTAATAAATTCATACAAGTTAAAATTAGTGGAAGTACTACATTAAGTACTGGCACAGTTCAATTATTTGCTTATATAACTAAAGATGGTGGAACAGTACTTAATGGAGGGACACAAACAACTTTAATAAGTTCTAGTTTCCCAGGTGGTAATTTTGATGTCACATTATATCTAACATCTTCATTTTCTATAATAGAAAATGATCAAATTGGGTTTGGTTTAAGTAGAGATGCTGGGTTAAATATTTTATCATTAAAAGACTTCCATGTAAGTATGTCATTATATGATGCTGCTCCATTTAATGGTTCATCATCATTAATCACTGTACCTAACCCAGATGCTATTAATTTCTTTAATAGTGATTATAATCCATTATTAAACAATGCTGAAATACCTCAATATTCAAATGTTTGGATGGATATAGATTATTCTCAAAATCCCTTGACGCCTGTGAATTTTGATCTTATCATATCAGGAACAGCTGATAGAGCATATGTTCAAGATTCTAATTATAGTTCAAGAGCATGGTCTGGTATTAGATATAATGGTAGCAAAACAACCTCATATAATTATAATGTATAAATAAGTTTATGTCTGAGAAATTTACAAAAGTATTTAAAACCAAAAATAACAACCCTACTCCTACAAGTATTAATAATGATCCTCAAGGATTTTTAGTGAGTAATATATCTGGTGATTTTAATACTACTACTACAGATAATAGTGGATATGGAGTTTTATCCGCTGCTGAAAAAAATCAAACTTATTTCGCTTATTTTAATGGTATAGGAGGTACTGGGCCTGAAATTATTGACCAAACAGCTTATTTTATTAAATACTTAATTGACTCTCAAGGTAATGTTGTCACACCTCAAGCTAATTCAACCACTCTACTAAATTTAAACCAAAATTTTGAATCTGGGAAAATAGTGAATGTCACTAGCTTAGAAGGAACAGTTGCATTTCAGACTTTATTAGGAAATAAAATAGTAACAGATATTGGTAAAATAGAAACTTTATTAGTAACTGAAACTAGTTCAATTCGAACAGAGTTTTTACCAACAATGAGTTTTTTTCAATATAATAGTTTTATACAACAAATAAATAACCCACCAAATTATAGTTTTAAAGCATTAAAATCAGGTAATATTACTCTTTCTTCAACAACTACAGCTGTTATACCATTTGAAACAACTACTTTAAATCCATTAGGAGATTATAATACTACATCATATGAGTATGAGTTTGGTTCAACAACTTCTGATTATGGTATTGAAGTTAAACTTAAAGCTGGTTTAGCTGTTAAATTTGAAGATTTCTCAACTTTTAGTAATTATGATGGTACCCAATGGTACTCAAATAAAATAAACATTGAAATAGTCAAATCATCTGATAACTGGGTCACCTCTCAGTCTTTAAATTTACAAATTTTACCAAATTCTCCTATAGCTAATCCTCAACCTAATAATTTAACTATAAATGACTTAGGAAATTTACTACAAGCTGGTATAAATTCTTCTGATGGGAATAATGACCAAACAAGTACCAGATATATAACATTTGAGACATTATCTTATGTATTTAATAGTGGAGACAAAGTAAGAGTTCAATACTATTTTAATGATGTATCACCTAATGTTACTTTATTTGGAACCCCTTCCACAGTTGGTGGAACATTTTTCTCTTTAAATTCTAATTATAGTAATAATCTTCAAATAACATCATCATATTGGGATGGAGCTACATATCCAACAATTGGTTCAAATCAAACCCAATGGTTAACCGCTTCCCTAGGTTTATCAGGTTTTTTAAATAATAATATGGTCCAATTAACACCAACAGCTTCAACAGCATTTGGATTTAATTTGATAAATTTTCCTGCCAATTTACAACCTGGAGATTACATTAGATTTGAGTATGATCCTTCTAAACAATCTAAAATATATAATGTTGGTACATTAGCTGATGGAAGAATAACTTTAGAAATAAACCCTCCAATTCCTACAGGATCAATATTAGACCACTTTTGTGTATTTAGAGTGATACCAAATGGTAACTATGTTATACTAAATGTTAAAAAACCACCTGGCACAACTGGTCAACCTTTAACTGGGTTTATTAAACCACAATTTGCCTCTCAAGAATTAGAAGATAATTTTGAAACTATAATTAACAAACTTAACGCAGAAGGTACATTATCATAATATTTATAATAAAATCATAAAAAAGAAATGGGATATTTAAATAACCAAATCATAACAGTAGACGCTATCTTAACTAAAAAAGGTAGAGAATTATTAGCCAAAAACGATGGCTCATTCAGAATTACACAATTTGCTTTATCTGATGATGAGATAGATTATACTCTTTACAACCCTAATAACCCATCAGGTTCTGTTTATTATGGTCAAGCGATTGAAGGAATGCCTTTATTAGAAGCTTTTTCTGATGAAACTCAAATAATGAAGTATTTGCTTACTACTTTACCACGTGGTACTGCTAGAATGCCTATTATTAATATTGGTTATACAAATATTGTATTAAAGCAAGGAGCTTCATTATCTATTACTCCACAAACCTTAAATTATTTAGGTGGAACACAAACATTTGAAACATCAGGATATAATTTTACTATTGGTGATGTTAGAACAATGAGTGTATTTAATGGTGTAGGTGTTAATACAACACAAGCTACTTCTCTTAATGCTACAACTACTCTTGGAACTAATGTGTCTAAGACAGTAATTGGTACTACATTGAATATGACTGGAACCACTATTAATACATTATTTGGTTCTCAAACTCAATTACAAACTATATTGATTGTTCAAGGTAGAGATAGTGGAGCAAGAGTAACTATTCCAATCACTATAACAAAAGTTAGCTAATAAAAATATTATAAAAAATGTCATATAAAGCTTTAGACCCTCAAGATTTTTTAGTTAGTGCTGATACAGTAACTGCTCCATGTTGGACTAATTACCTCTCACCATTAACTACTATGTACACTTCATCTGTACAAATAGCTGGCACATCCGGAAATTATTATTTAAATATATATAATTTAGACCCATCAACTAATCCATCAACAACTGAACTGCAATTTAATATTACTTATGGTAATAAATTTGGTTCTGGATCTTTATTATATGATGCTGGGATTAATGGGTTATCACCAACTAGAACAATTTATGGTCAATGGAGAAATATGATTTATGGAGATGAGAATACTAATTTTTCATTCTCAACTATAACTCCATCTCAACAAGATTTCTATGCTATCACAATTGATAGAGCAAGATATAAAGAATCATTATTCCCTGGTTCATTAAATTTAACATTATACTCTGCTTCTAATTCTATTACTTTAACAGATAATAGTTTAGACACAACTACAATTACATATAGTGATGCTGGTCGTGTATTCCAAATTGTATCAGGAAGTAATGGGACAGCCACAACCTCAACTATACTTGGAAGTATAAGCAATGGTATGACAGTATCAGGATCATATGGTTTATTCTTACCTGATGTTGGAACTATCATATTAAACGCTGCTGCTTTAGATTTACCATTTGCTAGTGGAGGTATTGCTTTAAACACATTAAGAACCTCTAATACTAATGTTAATAACCCATTACGTTTATACTCAACTGCCTCAGGTAGAATAGGTATGACCACAGGATCATTTACAAGTAGTTTCTCATTAAACTCACAAGAAACAATCACCTCAGATTTTGTATTTTGTAGAGCAAGAAACGCTGAATTTAACTACACTGAAAACCCAAGCTTTATATCAGGTAGCACAGGAGCTGTATTATATGATTTGTTTATCAACAGCCCAACTACTTATATTACAACAGTAGGTTTATATAATGATTCAAATGAATTATTAGCAGTAGCTAAGTTATCTAAACCACTTAAGAAAGACTTTACAAAAGAAGCATTAGTACGTGTTAAATTAGACTTTTAATGAATGAGCGCATTCAAACAATTTTTGAGTACGGATGTTATTGTATCTCCGTTAGTTGTTAACAAAAGTTTTTCTTTTGAAGGGAGCGCGTCTTTAAATAATGTTGGATGTTTAATTCTAGCCGCTACTAATGGTTACAATATTTTATCCCCCATATTTTTCACATCAGCCTCAATCCCCGGATTTAATAGTAGTTCTATAACTTGGGGTCCATTATATAATTCAATTAAGCAATTATATTATACTAATTACATATCAAATCCAATTAGTGGGTCTCCTTATATTACTAATTATTTAGGCCAAGTAATTGAAGATAGTTCATTAACTGATGTTTATAGTAGATTCTATAATTATGAGCAAACTAGTTTATTTCAAACTAATTCATACAATTATTCATCTAATTATGGATACGAAAGATATTTCTCTCCTATAGGTACAGCTACAGTTCTTTCTATACCTAAAAATATGTTTGGGGATTACATAAATCCAAATACTTTTTATTTTAAAATAGCTGACCCAGCAGGCGATTATTTTGGATTTGAAGAATATGAAGATAATGGAGAAGGAATATTGACTGTAATATCAAGTAGTTATACATCTCCTGGTAAAACAGCTGGTATAATAAATTACAGTCATGGAACAATAATATGGACTAATAGTAGTATATCCCCATTAACAGTTGATGGTATGTTATGGATAGGTGAGACTAACAATATAACATGTAGTTTCCAAAGTTCAAGAACAATATTTGAAACCCAATATAAATGCACTATTAGACCTGAAGAATTCAATTTTAGTTTAAACCCATCATTAATATCAGGGTCATCAGAAGGTACTGTTTATAATTTTGTAACAAGTTCATATTTTAGTCCATATGTTACAACAGTAGGATTCTATAATGAGAACCAAGAATTATTAATGGTAGCTAAATTAGGTCAACCACTTCCAACAAGCGCAACAACTGATACAACAATATTAGTTAATATAGATAAATAAGATTATGGTAAATTGGTTATATAAAGGTGAAAAGATAGAAAACATAGAAGATTTTGGTGATAAAACACCATTTGGTTTTGTTTATCTTATCTCTAACACTATCAACGGTAAAATATATATTGGTAAAAAATTCCTACAACATAAAAAAACTAAAAAACTAGGTAAAAAAGCTATAGCTGAACAAACTGGTCCTGGTCGTAAGAAAACTAAAGAAGTTACTTATGCTGAATCAGATTGGAAAACATATTGGGGTAGTTGTAAACCACTACTTGAAGATGTAGCATCATTAGGTGAAGATAAATTCTATAGAGAAATATTAGAATTAGCATGGTCATCAAAACATTTATCATATCTTGAAGCTAAATATCAATTTGTAACTGAAGTTTTAGAAAAAGATAGCTACAATGATAATATACAGGCTAGATATTTTAAAAAAGATTTGGCTTTCTAATAGTTTGTTATTATCATACAATTATGGTAAATCAAGCTTTAGTTTCAACATTAAACTCTGTTTTAGGTATAGGTAAAAAAACCTCTAAAGGTAACTACGCTTACCATTGTCCTTTTTGTAATCATCATAAACCAAAACTAGAAGTTAATTTATCTGAAAATGAAAAAGGTGAACACCCATGGCACTGTTGGGTTTGTGATAAACGAGGTAAAAGTTTAACTAAACTATTTAAACTAATAGCAGCACCCGCTGATAAAATAGCTGAAGTAAAATCATTAGTAAAATATGTTTCTGAACATTTAGAAGTAAACATAACTAATACTAAAGTAGAATTACCATCAGAGTTTAAATCATTAATAGAACCTAATAATAGCATTGAATATAAGCATGCTATTAGTTATTTAAAACGCAGAAATATTACATCTGACGACATTATTAAATATAATTTAGGCTATTGTGATAATGGCAAGTACTCCAACTGCATTATAATACCTTCATATGACGAACATGGGGTATTAAATTATTTTACTGCTAGAAGCTTTGACAAAAATTCATCTATAAAATACAAAAACCCAGATGTATCTAGAAATATAATTCCATTTGAGCTGTTTATTAATTGGAATATACCAATTACATTATGTGAGGGACCATTTGATGCGTTAGCTATTAAACGCAATGTTATCCCATTATTAGGTAAAAATATCCAAACAGCTCTAAAGAAAAAATTAGTAACATCTAAAGTAGAAAAAATATACATAGCGTTAGATAAAGATGCTATTAAACAAGCACTTTCATTCTGTGAAGAATTATTAAACGAAGGTAAAGAAGTATACCTAGTGGATATGGATGATAAAGATCCTAGTGAAATGGGATTTGAAAAATTTACCTCCTTAATCCAAAATACTTTACCATTAACATTCTCAGATTTATTTGAGAAAAAACTACAATTAATATGAGTAAAATTAAACATTCATATAGTCGAATTTTAGAAATATCAGACGACCATAAACAAATCACATTACCCGACTCCAGGTATTATAGAAGAAATGGAGAATATTACCCATCAGTAACTTATGTATTAGGAACATATCCTAAAGGTAAATTTTTTGAAGATTGGCTAAAAAAAGTAGGTTACGCATCAGAATATATTGTTAAAAAAGCCGCTGAAGAAGGTACTCAAGTTCATGAAATGATTGAAGAATACTTAAATGGTGGAGAATTAGCATTTTTAAACGAACATGGATATCCACAATACAACCCAGACGTATGGATGATGTTTTTACGTTTTGTTGAATTTTGGGAAACATACAACCCTAAATTAATTGAAACAGAAGTACATTTATTTTCTGATGAATTAAAAGTAGCTGGTACTTGTGATTTAGTTTGTGAAATAGATGGTGAGTTATGGATTATTGACTTTAAAACATCTAATCACTTACAAACAATATATGAATTACAAACAGCTGTTTACAAACAATGTTATAAAGAGTGTTATGGTAAAGAAGCTGAACACGCTGCTGTGTTATGGTTAAAATCATCTAAACGTAAGTTAAACAAAGAAAAAATGACAGGTAAAGGATGGGAAATATATGAGTCGGAGCGTACATTTGAGGAAAATTTAGAAATATTCAAAACTGTACGTCAATTATTTGATCTTGAAAATCCTAAATCGGCACCTATATTTGAGTCGTTTAGAACTACTGCAAAACGACAAGACTTGTAATATTTATGATAAAAGGTTTGGCTATGCCAAATCTCTTTATTATATTTAGCAAGATGATAAAACTCACTGATCTATTAAAAGAAGTACAAAACAAACCAAAAGCTATAATAATGGCCGGAGGAGCATCAGTAGGTAAATCAACAATCCTAAAAACAATTGATTCCCAATTAAAAGGATTTGAAAACTTAAACGCGGATAAATATGTAGAAGATAAAGATTCACCAATGTTTGGTAATTTATCAGCTGCTTCATCTCAAATAAGAAAACAAGATCTACCTAACGCTATAGCGGCTAAACGTAATTTAATTTACGATACCACAGCATCTAACTTATCTACACTTCAACCAACATTAGATATGTTAAAAGAAGGTGGATATGATATAATGATGTTAATGGTTTACGCTCATCCTATAGTATCATTTTTAAGAAACTATAAACGTGAACGCAAAGTACCAGCCGCTGGTGTTTTAGGAACTTGGGCTAATGTTTACAATTTATTAGATGAGTATAAGAATATATTTGGAGATAACTTTATATTAGTAAACACACCATCAGGCCCAGAGGAAGAAGCAGAAATTGTTAATTTTGAAAAAGCATATAAAAATGATGCTTTAAAAGAGTACTTTGATAATTTGTTATCTACAGGTCAATTTACTTCATCATTTAGAAAAGATGACACTGAATTATCACCTGAAGAAAAAGCTAAACGAGAAAAATCAAGAGAAAAAACAAAACAACAACTTTATCAAAATATTGATAAAATAGCTAATACTTACGGAGATATTCAATCTAAATTAAATCCTATAGATAGTAAACAATTACCTACTGTTATTAATAATTTTATTAAATGAACTCATTAGTTAAATCACTTATAATACCTTTTTTAACTGAAGTTGATTCTGTAGGTGAAGGATTAACTGTAGGTTTATTTGGAGGTGGATTTCAACCACCTACTAAGGGTCATTTTGAAGTAGTTAAAAAAGCTATAGAAAAATACAATCCAAACAAATTTATTATATTTGTTGGAACAGGAGGTGGAAGATCAGATATCACTCAAGATCAATCATTAGCCATTTGGAATATTTACAAGAACTATCTACCAGACAATGTTGAAATTATAGCCTCACCTAACCCAGTATCTTCAATCTATAGATATGCTAAAGATCATCCATTTGAAAATATTAAGTGGTTTTTGGGTTCTAGACAAGGTAATAATCAAGATTTTGAAGATTTCTATAAACGCTCTAAAGCAGCTGATACTCGTGATAATTTAGAAGCAATTAATATTATTACCACTAATGATGTTAGTGGTACTAAAGCTAGACAGGTACTAACAGATAAAGAAACATTATCTAATTATCTACCAATTGAGTTATCAGATAGTGAAAGAGAAGAAGTATATAGTATTCTTAATCCAATGTCTGAAGGTGAAGAAATAACAACTTGGATTAATGAAGTTGTACCTGAACCTGAAATTGATGACATTGATGATTATGCAGATGATGTTTTAGACCCTATTGATATCGATATACCACCTCATTTTATTGATAGAGTTAATGATAAACGTAATCGTCCTGAAATTGAGACAGATGAGTTATATGACTTCTTTGATAAATTATCAGATGAAAAAGATGAATTAGCTGATTTATTAGACCAAGGAGAGGTAGTAGCAACAGACTCAGATACTGATATTAATATCCCATTAACCAAAGATATTAGAAAAAGTCAATTACGTGATAAAGTAGTAGCAGTAGCTAAAACTATAATGCGTAAACCTAATTTCCAAACTACAAGTACTAAATTAACATTTGAACAAATTCAAGGTGATAGTATAGTTTGTGATGGTTGTGGTTGGACTTGGAAAATAGCAGATGGTGGTGATGATTTATATATCTGTCATAAATGTGGTCATGATAACACTCCTAAAGAAGAAACAAATAACTTCTTTGAACCATTACAAGATAAACAATTAAACCTAAATATATCTTCAGAACCAACAAGAGTAGATTATTATAAAAATTATTACAAAAATTTATCTCCATTAGATTTTAAAGTAGATAAAGATAAAGATAAAATTATAATATCTAATATTAATAAAAATGGTTTAGAAAACAATCCTGAATTTAAAGAATTGTTAGTATCATTAACAATGCATATGATGGATCATATTGATATTGAACCATTACCTGATTTAATATTCATTGAAGATGATACTGAAAATGCTAAGGATTTGTTAGGCAAAACAGCATACTACAACCCAGATGATAAATCAATCACTCTATACACATATGGACGTCATCCTAAAGATATATTACGCTCATATGCTCATGAAATGATTCATCATAAACAAAATTTAGAAGGTAGATTAACAAATATTCAAGGCCAAAACATAAACAAAGATGATTACCTAAAAGAATTAGAAGCAGAAGCTTATACTTATGGTAATGGTTTATTATTTAGAGGTTGGGAAAATTCATTATGATTAAATTAACAGAATTATTAGAAGAAGTTGAAAAAGACAAATATACTATTTATTGTGATTTAGATGGTGTATTAGTTGATTTTGAAAAAGGTTATGAAGAGGCAACAGGTAAACCATTTAGTGAGGCAGGTGAAGGTCCTGAATTTTGGGAACCAATACATAAAATGGGAGCTGCATTTTGGATTAAATTAAAATGGTTACCTGATGGTAAAGAATTATGGAATTATATATCACCATATAACCCAACATTACTATCAGCCCCATCACAAGAAGAATCATCTAAAATAGGTAAACGAGTATGGAAGAAAAATAATCTACCAGACGCTAAAATGATTTTAACACCAGCTAGATTTAAACAAAAATACTCAGGGGAAAATAAAATACTTATTGATGATATGGAAAGAAATATACAACAATGGAGAGATAAAGGTGGTATAGGAATATTACATACATCTACAGCGGATACAATTAAACAATTAAAAGAATTAGGATTATGAAATATAGTTTAGTAAAACTAATGGAAAATGAAGAGGAAGCACCATCATCTGGGTTAAAAGCTACCTATAATTTAGTATTAACACCTAAAGGTACAACAGTAGATAAGGTTGAAGCTGCTTTATCCAATCCTAATTTTTTAGGGATTTATATGTCTAATTTAAGAAATAAATTCCAAAAACAATATGAAGAAAAATTTGGTACAGTATATGATCGTAGAGCAGGTAAAAAACCACCTGTAACTAAAGATATGGAAAATGAATTTTACTCTTCATTATTAAAAGATAAAAAAACTCGTTTATTAACTTGGATAGCCAAAGATAATACATTAGTATTCCCACAAGGGAATAACCCATCAAAAGATTTAACTAAAAAAATTATCAAAACAATTTTAGGTAACGCTAAAATTAAATATGATATCTCAGAAAAAGAAGCATAAATTATGGCAGAAAATGTTTTGAAAAAAGAATTTAAAGAAAAAGACATACAACGTCTTCGTAATTTAGTTCAAGGTAAATATGGTGAAAAGGCAACACTAAGTTCAGGTTATACTAAACAACAAGAGTTTCATGAAGAAGGTGATGTATGGGAAGAAGATGATCGTACTTGGACTATCAAAAATGGTATTAAACAAAATATTACTAAACTAGACGCCGCTAAAAAAGAAATTAATCTACCATTATTTTGTCCATGTTGTAGTAAAGTAATGAAACCTCATTTAGATAAAGCATTTTACCTACAATATAAAAGATGTTTTAATTGTCAAGTAGATTTTGAAGCTGACCTTAGAAAAAAAGGATTATGGGACGAATATGAAAAATTTGTTATCAACTCAGACATTGATGGGATAATACAGGAATTTAATATTTGGATAGATGAAGAAATAAATACATCTAATGAATCATGGGTAACTGAAGCAGGTGAAGTGGAAAAATGGGTTGGGTCATCTAAACAAAAACTTCTTGAAAATAAAGAAGAAACCATTAAATATCTTGAGAGTTTGAAAAAACAGTAAATATTTATAATAAAATTTACTATGGACTTTGTTAAATTAATTTCATATTTATTCCACTCTCGTACCCAAGCTCACATTTTTCATTTACAAACACAGTCATATGCTGAGCATATGGCTTTAAATGTTTATTATGATGGGATTGTTCCTTTAATAGATGGTATTGTAGAAGCATATCAAGGTAAATATGGTATAGTTAAAGGTTACTCTAACTTTAACTTAATGGAGTATAATAATACCCAACAAGTAGTAGCTTATCTAGAAGCACTATGTAAAGCAGTTTATGATGTTTATCAATCAATTGAAGATACTAATATACAAAATTTACTAGATGGTATTACAGATTTAATCAAGTCTACTATTTATAAACTTCAAAATCTACGATAATGAAAAAAACACATGAAGCTAAACTTCATCCTGAAGAGAAAAAAATACAAGGTTCACTTCGTAATTGGTTAGATCAATGGAACAAAGAAAGTGACAACCAGAAAAAAATTAATAAAGTAGTCACCGCTAGAAAAGAATTAGATCGTGTTAGAAAAGATATAACTAATGATGATTATCAAAAAGCTAAAGAATATATTGATTCTAAAGCTAAAGAGTGGGGAATTGAAGAAAACAATATTTATGGTAAAAATACAATGAATGAATTAAGAACAGTAATAAATAAACTTGTTAAAGAGGAACTAGCTTTATTTGAAAAGAAAAAAAAGGAAGAAGAACCTACTGATGAGTTAGAATTAGATTTAGATACACCACAAGGTGATGAATCATTAGACATAGAAACCCCAGTTGAAGAACCAGCATTGGATGTTGAACCAGATATGGATATGTCAGGTGGCGACTCAACAGAAAAAACTATTGGTAAAGGATTACAAATGGCTTTAGATGCTGCTAAACAACTACCAGATAGTGAAACTAAAAGTAAATTAATTCGTCAAATCGGAAATACAGCTTTGTTCTTCCTTAAGACTCAGATTCCAACAGGAGGTGAACAAGCATAATATAAACAAATAAAAATAAAATCTATGAACAGTCAAGAGTTATTAGAAAAGTTGCATGGTTTACTAGAAGATCTAACAGCAGAACATGCTAAAGGATCTAAAGCAGCACAAGGGCGCGCTCGTAAAATTGCGGGTGAAATTAAAAAAGTAGCTAACGAGTATCGTAAAGCCTCTGTTGCTGAAAGCAAAACAAAGTAAGACATCAAAAATAGTTATAGGGGAGCAAAGCTCCCCTTAACTTTAAACTAAAAAGTATGCCATACGAAAGAAAAGGAAAATGCGTTTATAATAAAGAAACAGGTAAGAAGAAAGGATGTTCTTCATCTGTTGCTAAGGCAAAGGCATACTTAAAAGCATTATACGCTTCTGAACCAGAAGCTGCTAAAGAAGGATTATCACAAGGTGTTAAAGATAGAGCGGAAGGTATATATCAAGCAATTACAAAAGATCCTAAAGCGACTAAAAACGCTATTAAAAAATATAAAAAAGGTGCTCAAGACGTATTATATGGAAGAGCAGTTAATATAGCTAAAAATCAAGTACAAACCATGAACGAAGAAAGATTAAAAAAAGCAATTAAAAATGTCACTGAAAAATTAAAAGGTGGACAAAAGAAATTAGATGTTAATAAAAATGGAAAAATTGACGCTGAAGATTTTAAATTGTTAAAAAAAGTTCATGAAGAAATTGATTATGAAGGTGAAATGGCTAAATCTGAACTTTATCGTTTGGTAGACAATGCTAAAAAATTAATGAGTATGCTTGATGATGATACTCAACTAGAAGGATGGGTACAAAGCAAAATCACTAAAGCAAATGACTATATAAACTCAGTAACACAATACTTAGAATATCAATCAATTAATTCAAATTCAATTGAAGAAAAAGCTGAGGAATATATTATAAATAAGTAAAATGGCTAATAAAAAGGAAATAGAAGATAAAATCAGAACTGTACTTAGACGAGTATATAGTACTAAGGTTCAAAAAGATACTTTAGGTGTTACACCTGAAGATGTTGACTTTGATAAAGAAACATTTCCTATCTTAGCACAATTTGAGAACTTAAGACAAGTTTTAATTAATTTATTAACTAAACAATACGAGGATTTTATTAAAGATATTTGGTGGGTAGCCCCACGTCCTACTACATTTAAAATTATTTTAGCTAATGATCAATTTTTTTACTTAATATACGGTGAAAGATCATGGACTGCTAAAGTAGAAGGTAAAAAATATTATTTAATGAATATTAGTGAAGAAGAAAGAGCAGCTGAAGCAATAGCCCGCATATTAATGTATGGAACAAGTGGTGGTGAAAAAGAAGAAATAAGTGGAGAAGTACCAACAGGAGGAGAAACACCAGCAGATGAAACAGCGCCAGTACCACCAGAAACATCTACTGAAGAAACTCCATCAGCAGAAGAAGAAACACCTGAAGAAACTTTACCAGCATAATGAAAAAATTAAACAAGTTCTTGAATCATCCTATTTTACCTTGGGTAATAGTGATATTATTAACATTAATATTAATTATAAAGAGTATTAAACCTGATCCAAGACCAATTCAACCACCTAAAGATAATCGTATTGATAGTTTAAGCCATATAGTTGATTCACTCAATATTGAATATAATAAATTAAAACATAATTACGACAGCGCACAAGCTAACGCTCGAGTAGAAATCCAAAAAATCTATATCCAAAATGCTAAAGACGTTTCTAACATTCGCTCTTACACTATTAATCAGCGTGACAGTATGTGGTCAACTCTTAACCCCTAAACGTATTGTTCTAGGTGGAGACACAGGTATATTCTTTACTAATAAACAAGAAATTGAATTATTAGTAAAATTTAAACAATTTGAAAGCTGCAAACTAGAAGTAGCAAAATGGAAAAAATATGCTGATGACGCTGATCTTCAAATTGAAAGAGAAAGAGAAGCATATAATCATATAAATAAAGAACTTAAAAGTTTACTTTTAATATCTAAAGATTTTGAAAAAAAGTATAATGATGAGTATATTGCTCATGAAAATACTAAAATTAAATTAGCTGAAATGACCACTAAAAAAAATAAATGGGTTAAAGCAACATTTATCACTGGTGGAGTCTCATTAGTAATAATCACACCTCTAGTTTATTTATTAGCTAGGTAAATATTTATCGATATGAATATATTCGATAAATTTCTTAACAGTATTTCTTACAAATTCCCTAAGGGTTACCCAGATATGAGTAACCCTAATGATGTTTTATTACTTAACTCTTTAATAAATGAAACATTAGGAGAAGATATAAATTTAAATGAAATGGGAATTTTAACTGAAACTAATAGTTCATTTGATGAACGAATAAAAACAGCTTTAGGAGTTAATGATATCCCAAAATGTAAAACCCCATTACAAGTAGGTCAATCTTTTAGTTTACAAGGAGAAGATGCCAAAATTTGGGCGGCGTTATACCCAATTAAACCATTAAAAGCTGATGGTACACCAACAGCTGGATCAGGAAATGGAGAGATAGCTACATATTGGGCTTATCAACATAACACTAAACCTATAGACACTGAAGATGGTAGAGGAGGAGAAAACCCAGACTTAATCATTGGAGGAATAGGTGTTGAAGTTAAAGCGTATGATACTAAAACAATCACATTAGGTAAATTTGGTACTGATAAGGAAACAATTAATTTATTAAATAAAGTATTTGGCACCCTATCATTATTTAATGAAGAAACAATCCAAGCCAACACAGGTAATTTTAAACCTCAAGACTTATTAAGTGGTTTTGGAATTATATCTAAAATATATTCTAATAACGATTTAAAGAAGTTAGATGTAACTAAATCATTCTTTGAAAAAATAAACTTTTTATACCAAACATTAGATTTAGATTCTACTGCTACTCCAAAAGAAGCAACTGTAGCTTTACTACGTAAACTTTTATGGACAAAACTGATTAAAAAACCTAATCGAAATCAAGAAGTAGGATTTATATTAAATGTTAATGCCACTGGAAAAGGAGAATACACAGAAATAACTAAAGCAATTATAGACAGCATCCCAGATGAAAATATCTTAAATAATGGAGTTATAGTTAAATCATCTGAAATATCAATGAACTTTAATCAATTGTTTAAATAATGAAACAACCAAATAAAAAATGTGATTGTGGAGCACCTCTATTAAATGAGTCTCTCCAACATAAAATGCCTATATCGGAAGCAATGCGATATCATTTGGATAATAACATTCAAATACATGATAATATATTCCGCCCTGGCTCTAAATCTCACATTGAATTACTCAATGAAACTCGCTTATTATGGGTTAAAGGCATTATTGAACTTCAAGATGCTGATAAAAGATTATTTGAAAATACTGATTTAGGTCGTTTTGGTTTATATGAAGGTGAAATAGTACCTTTAGATTTACCGATGATGGAAATTGAAACACTAACAGAAACTGAATTAGAAGAAGAAAAGAAACAACCCGCTTTAGGTAAACCAAAACGTGGTGGATCTAAAAAATTCTATGTTTATGTTAAAGATCCTAAAACTAAACGTATTAAAAAAGTATCATTTGGTATGGCAGGTGGTGGATTACGTGCTAAATTAAATAACCCTAAAGCGCGTAGAGCATTCTCTAATCGCCACAATTGCCCACAAAAGAAAGATAGAACAAAAGCTAGTTACTGGTCATGTCGTCTTCCTCGTTACGCTAAGTTATTAGGATTTAAAACAACATTCTCAGGATACTGGTAATATGAAACTCACAGATATACTTAAACAAATTCTCTTAGAAAGAGAAGACAGATGTAAACGTATTGCTGATCGTAAATACGACAAGCCATCTGCTTATAAATCAGGCGCTATTGTTAGATGTCGTCAAGGTAAAATCTGGAAAGATTTAAAAGAAGAAGAGTTAACTGAAGACGAATCACTTCATAAATGGTTTAAACGTAAAGGAACACCTGGTAAAGAAGGTGGATGGGTAGATTGTAATACATGCCGTAATGGTAAATGTAAATCATGTGGTAGAAAAGAAGGTGAAAAACGAGCTAAATACCCATCATGTCGTCCTACACCATCTCAATGTAAAACTAAAGGCAAAGGTAAAAAGTGGGGTAAAACCAAATAAGTTACCTATATTTATAACAAATTATTTTCATGAAAAAAATTGCTATATTATTAGAGTATATTAATGAAAACTATGATATCTTAGCAGAGGTATATGGTCAAAAAGTTATAGATACTATAAAGGCTGACTTTAAAAAACAAATGGAAGACAATCCTGGAGTCCCAGGATTTTCTGATCCAATCACTAAAAAACCATTTACTGATGCTCAATTAGATAAATTTATTGATGCTTTTGATAAATTAAGAAGTAATTTACCTTCTCCTCAAAATGATATATACAATTATACAACATTAAAGGATGAATTTGAACTAGATGATTTCTTTTCACTTTTAGCTAATAAAGATAAAATATCTACAGAAAAAGAAAAAGAATTAGAAATACCAGATTTAATATATTCTAGTGAAGATGGTAAAATAAAATTATTTAATGGTAATAGAGAAGATTTATGTACTCGATTTAAAGGAGAAGTTCCATGGTGTATAACTAAAGGAAGTTGGGCAGGATATAGATATAGCTCACGAAATGGTTACCCAACATTTTATTTAGCTAAAAACTCTAACCTACCAGACAGTGATAAATTAAGTTTCGTAGCTATACAATCTAGAGCTAATGATAACTGGGTTTATACTAATAGACAAAATAGCCCATATGAGTCTCGTGTAATGAATTTTGATAATTTATTAAGAGAAGTCCCATGGTTATCTGAAATTCCTGATGTTAAATCTAAAATGCCTTGGGTTGACGTTACAGATACAGAAAAAGAAGAACAAGAATATAGACGTACCCCTATTTCATATTCTACTTGGAATTTATATCTTACACCAACACAAAAACTAAGATATTTTAATATTAGAAACATAGATAATAATACTGTAAAACTTTTTGATGATATGTCCCAAGAGAAATTTGTCTCTGACTATCTCCCAAAATTAGATAAAAATTTAAAGGAAAGTATCATTAGAAATCAACTAGTTGAAATGAAGTATCTAGTAGATAACTATGACAATCCTAATTTCACTGACTCAGATAAAAAATTAATATTAAGATTTTACCTTCAAGAAGGTAGATTATCAATAAAACAAGCTGAAGAATTATTAGCTAAAACAACTGTTCCATTTGAACTAAAAAAAGATATAGTTAATAATGATAAGATAACTAAAAATGATGATCGAAGATTTTTTGTATCATCTAATGGAAATGACATTATTGAATTAATGTTTGAAAACAGATTTCAAGATGTTGCTATTAGAGTATTTAAACTTAAACCTAATGGTACAACTGTTTCAAAAGTATTTGATAAGGTCTCATCAACAATAGCTTCTAAATATTTATCTGTTTACCCTGATATAGACACACTTCCATTTAGTGTTATATTAAAATTAGTATCATCAGACGCAGCTACACCAGACTTAATTAAAAAAGTTATTGACAAAGCTAAAACTGATGAAGAATCAGCTTTACTCGCTAAACAATTAGAAGATGGTTCAACTTTACTTATAGATACTAACGCCTTTACCGCTTATAAAATAGTAAATAATAAAGTAACATCATTACCATTTTCTAGTGAAGAAGTTCAAAACTCTTTAAATGATGCGGGAGAAAATGAAAAAATAACAAATAATATATTAAGTGTATTTACTAATGAAACGGGTAATATTCCTAGTAATATTTCTAAAGATGCTCTTTTAACTCTTGTTAACAGCATCCCACCTCAAAATAGAGTTGTTACATTATCAGGTACTCCGTATATTTTAAAACCAGCCGCAGATGATAATGATAATAAATTATTTACTCTTATTCCAACTCTTAAAGATGGAGTAACAGCTTTTAGAATATGGGTAAATAGAAATGATGAATATTGGAGACGAGCTAGTTATGATACTTCTATCCTTACACCTGAGTATTGTCAATTAATTTTTAATTATCTTAGAAGTCAAAATATGACCTATACTAACAGAGATCTTATGGGGATATTTGGTAGTAATATAGGTAGAAGTCCACGTAGTTTTAAAAACTTTATTGATAATAACCCACCATTAGATAATGCTAATACTTTAAGACCTATAATGTATGAAGATAGTCCATACTTACTTAACACTCAAAACCCAAGAGAAAGTTATAGATTAGGAACTACTGGTAGAGTACTTAATAAATCATTCTCACCTAGAGAGGTAGCGGCGATTACAGGACAACCAGCCCCAGCGGCTACTAGAAGAGGTAGACAACCAGGAGCAGCTGCGGCAGCGGCTACACCACCTGCAGCTGCTGGCCAAGTAAATGACGCTGTACGACAAGCAATTGATGCTGCAGGTTTAACCACTGGATTTAATGCTTTACCTACACCGCTTAAAAATAGAATATTATCAGGTACATTAGTAGCTAGTGATAATGGAGTAGCGGGTCGTAATAGAGCATTAGGAGATAGAGGACAAGTTATGAGAATTATATCTGCTGGTCAAAGTAAAATGTATCTCATTCGATTATCAGCTAGTGGTACTATGATAGCTCAAGCCTCATTCCAACCAGAAGCAAGACACTTTATTATAACCTCTAATACTGCGTTTAATATGGGTAGAGTAGGTAACTTTATAAATACATTAGATGCTCGTAACTTAAGAGAAAACGAAAAAAATATTTTAAAAAGAATAGCTCTAGGAGCAGCTACTAAAGAAGAGTTAGAAGAAATAAAATTAAAAAATATAAAAAATGAAAATTAATAAATTAAAAGAAATTATTCGTGAAGAGTTAGCTTCTATTAAAGAATTAGGATTTGATTATCCTGGTAAAACTAAATCATTAGATTTAGATCAAGAATCTGAAGATTACCGTCGTGGGTATACTGATGGTTTAAGAGATGGATATGATAGAGGATTTAGAGATGCTGAAACTGTGAGTGAATCTGAAACAAAAGAAGCGCCTGTTAAAACTCCAACTACAACTCCTACAAAGAGACCAAGTCCGTTAACTCCTCCTAAAACTGCTCCACAAACTAGACCTAAAGCTAAAACAAATGAAGATAAAGCAGCTACTTTAGTAAAAGGAATCATGAATAAGTATAAAAAACTAAAGAAATGAAAAAACTCCATGAAATGAAATACAGCGATATATTCAAAGACCCAGAGACAATGTCTGGTGTTGAAAGAAGAAACGCTGAAACTAGAGCTAAATTACTAGGCAATGATTCTTTGATGAAGATAATGCAAAAATCTCAAGTATTACTTAGTCAATTAATGTCAGCTGAAGCACCATATAAGACTCAACTAGAAGAATTAGCTGTAGAAATGGTTAAAAAAATGTACCCAATTATTGATGAGTATAATATCGAGATTGAAGCTACATTAGGGCAAGATCAATTACCTCCTCAAGAAAATGAAGAAGAGGAAGAAGAAACACCTATGCCTTCTGAAGATCAACCTGATCTTAAAAATGATGAAGTAGCTAAAAGACGTCTTATTAACGCTATTACTCAAGGAGCATCAATCTATGGTTCATTAGAAAAACCATTTATAGATTTCTTAGATGACGTAGACGATAATCTATTACAAAGATATAGCGCTGTAGTTACAAATCTTGACGACTCAGTTTCTAAATACGGGGATACATTAAAGAAAGTATTTGGGATATTTTATGATAAAGAAGCTGTAGCAATGTTATTAGCCATGTTAGCTGGTAACCCAGAAGGTGCAGGTGGAAAAGGTGGAGAGTCAGACGCTAGTTTTGATGATGAAGGTAATTTAAAAATTAGAGCAACAGGTTTAATATTCCCATTTTTGATTCATGAAATTATTAAAGGATTATATGAAATAGTTTCACTTCAAGGATTTACTAAAGATGTTTCTACTAACCAAGCCACAGCAACAGCAGCAGATAAATTAGAACACGAACCAGAAGACTTTGGTACCGGTACTCATATATTAAGTGATTTAAGAGCATTATATAATAATGCTAATGTTCGTGATAAAATATCATTTGAATTGTTTTTAGCTAATGTGTATCGAGAAGATGACGCTAAAGCATTTGTTGAGTTTATTGAAAACTTACTAAACAATAGAATAACACCAGCACAAAAACGTTGGGCTGAAGATCATATGGAACCAGCATCTGATATTGAAGATGAAGATGATGATGATATAGATAATATCAATTTACCTGATTTTGGTTTAAATGAATCTAAACCATATAAAGATCTTGAAGTTACAGATGAATATATTATTCGTGAGTTTAATGAAAATATTGACCCAATTGAATTAAAATGGCACCGTGATAGAGAAGATCGTGTTGTTGAAATCATAGGTGAAACTGATTGGAAGATACAATTAGAAGATCAATTACCAACTTCTATAAATGAGTCAATATTTATACCAAAAGGACAATGGCATCGTGTTATTAAAGGTAACGGTACATTGACATTGAAGATAAATAAAAAATGAAACGATCTCGTTTAATAGAAATAATTAGAGAAGAACTTCAACTTGTCTTAAAAGAAGAGTCCACTCAATATAATATTGAGGGACTACTTCTTACTAACACTGAAGAACGCCCTCAAAAAGATATATTATCTGATATTAGATCATTACCTGGCATAACAATTGTATCAAGCAAGGATTATGATTTATCAGGCGAAACATCAGCATTTAGTAATCCTAACTATTACACAGTAATTAAGATTAAAGTAGACCCACATCCATATCCTAATGGGTTCACAGATGAAGATCTACAACAGTTATTTACTGATATTAGAGCAATTAAAGGTGTTAGAAACTTTAAATTAAATAAATCTATAGAGAAAAAAACTGTTTAAAAAATAAAAAAAAAATGGACATACTTGAAATTAAAAAAATGCAAAAAATCGCCGGTGTAATAACTGAAGGCGAGTATAGAATGTTTGTAGAAGCTATTAACAATGAGACATTAGATGAATCACTAAAAAGTTGGTTACTTGGTGGTTTATTAACATTAACTACATTAGCAGGTATTGGTAAAGTGTATCAAATGGATCAACAAGCTAAAACTGATAGAACTAAACAAGTTGAATACTATGATAATGTCTTAAGTAAAGAAATGGCTAAGTTAGATGATCAAGATTTTGGAGAGATGGGATATGACATTAATAAAAAAACTGGTGATAGAGCTATAGCACCTAGTAGTAAAATGACTCCTCAAGAAGTATTTAGTGCTATGGCATCATATGCTAAAGATTATATAAAAGCTCACCCAGATGAATTCTCAGTAGGAAAAGATGGAGGAATATTTTGGAATAAAGGACAATGGAGTTTTAACCAATTTACAAACCATAAGGACACAGCTCATCCTTTTAACAAATAATAATATATTTATAATAAAATACAACAAAAATGAAATTAGAAAACTTACGCTCACTTATACGTGAATCAATTAATGAGTATATTAAAGAAATAGACGACGCAGCTGAAAATGCAGCTATGGAAGCTCGTATTGCTAAATGTGATGAAGCTATCGCCACTCGTGAAGCTAAATTAGCTCGCATTGATGAAAATGATGAATTGAAAGAAATGGTTGATGGAGCTAAAATTAAAGAAATTCAAAACGAAATTAAAGAATTAAAGAAAGCTAAACTTAAATTTGAAAGAATAGCTGAAAAGAAAGCAGCTAAAAAAGCTAAAAAATCTGCTCCTAAGGATGAAAAAGAAGTAACTACTGATGCCCCAATTGATGAAACAGATGTAATGGCTGAAATGGATCTTTCAGATGAAGAATCTGAAGAATTAAGAAAAAAAGCTGAACAAAACCCATCTCCTGCTCTTCCTGAAGGAACATTAAATGAGTCATTCTTAAAGATGCAAAAATTAGCAGGCATTATTAAATAACTTATAGACAGATTCATAGCCTGTCGACTTAAACAAAACTAAATGGAGCTGTGGCCCAATCATTAGATTGGGCCTTCTCTATGCTTAGTTTGGCCTTAAAATAAAATTTATTATATTAATATCATATGGAAAAGAAAATAGTAATTATTGGAGCAGGTGTAGCAGGTATTAATGCTGCTACCAAATTAGTCGATAACGGCTACCCAGGTGAATTAATCACCATTATAGACAAAGGAAATGACCCACATAATCGTTTACCTGAAGAGGTAATGACAGGTATGCTAGGTGCTGGTGGATGGAGTGATGGTAAATTAACATATCATATAGCAATCGGAGGTGTATTATCAAAGTATTGTGGTGAAGAAAAAGCAATGGAATTGATGGATCAAGTTATTAGTAACTTTAGACGTTTCCATCCTAAACCAGAAGAAATATTTTGTTCTGACCCACAAGAAGAACCTGATTTTATTAAACCATATTTTGGATTACGTTTATTCCCAGTATGGCATATTGGTTCAAATTACCTACATGAAATTGCTAAAACATGGTATCAATATTTAGTTGATAAAGGTGTTAAGTTTAAATGGAATACTGAAGTAAAAGATATATTATTTAACATCCATATTATTCATTTATCCGATGGTAATAGTGAAGAATATGATAAACTTATCTTTGCTGTAGGTAAATCAGGTATTGATTTTGCTCAATCATTATCAAACAATTATAAATTACCAACAGAACCAAAATCAGTACAAATCGGGGTTCGTTTTGAAGCACCACAAAAGTACTTCCAAAAATTAATTGATATTAGTTATGATTTTAAACTATATCAAAAATTTAATAATGTATCACTACGTTCATTTTGTACTAACAATAATGCAGCTTATGTAGCGGTAGAAGAAACATATGGTGATATTAGCTACAATGGTCATGCTAAAAAAGGTGAACAATATCGTAATGATATGACTAACTTTGGTATTTTGATGGAAATTAAAGGTATTGAAAATCCATTTGAATGGTCAAGAAATGTAGTTGAAAAATTACAAATTGATGGTAAAGGATTATATTATAGTCCATCTAGAACACCAGGTCTAACATCTGAAGGTACTAAAGTATCAGCTACTCAAATATCAAATCTAAAAGTATTTGAAGAAGCAATGGGTGAGTATGCTAAATACATTACTGATTTTATTGATCAAATGAATAAAATATTTGAATTTAGAAATGATTATGGAATCTATATACCTGAGGTTAAGTATTTAAGTCCTGAACCATTAGTAGACTATAAAAACTTAGCGTTAATTAATTATCCTAATGTACATTTTGTAGGAGATGCGTTATCTGCTCGTGGAATTACTGTGAGTGGAGCGCAAGGAATATATGTAGCTGAGTCACTCTTATAAAGAATATACATAACATTTAACATGAAGGGTTTGGCTTTGCCGAACCCTTTTGTTATATTTACCCATAATTATAAATACTTATGGCGAATTTACAAGAAGACCTATCAAGAATAGGCAAACAATTAATGTTTAGTGAACCATTCTACGGTATATTCATGTCAACTCTTAATAAAGTTGTAAGAAAAGATTTACCTACCGCTGGAGTTTCTAAAAATAACATTAATTATCAACTAGCTATCAATGAGGAATTTTGGAACTCATTAGATAATGACAAAAAGAAGATAGGTCTATTAAAACATGAACTACTTCACATATGTTTTAATCACTTAGAAGATAGAGACTGGTATCCAAACCAAGAATTACATAATATAGCTGCGGATTTAGAAATTAATCAATATCTAACACCAGAGTATTATCCAACTCCTAATATTATATTATTATCGTCATTTCCCGAATTAAATCTACCTGAAAAAGCTGGTACTAAAATATATTATGGGTTGTTACAACAAGCATTAGATAAAGGTACAAGCCCATCATTACAAGCATTAATGGATAGCTTAACAGGAATGGATGGTGGTTTACATCCAATATGGAAAGAATTTGATGGGATGAGTGAAGCTGACGCTAAATTAGCTAAAGCACAAATTGAACATCAAATTAAAGACATTGTTAATTCACAAAATAATCAAGGTAGAGGATTTATACCTGATGAATTACAAAGTTGGATTGATAATATGTTTGAAGAATCAGAACCTTCATATGATTGGAAGTCATATTTTAGACGATTCTGTGGTACATCATCAAAAACATATACTAAAAAAACAAGACGTAAACTAAATAAACGCTTCCAAGAAAACCCAGCATTAAAAATTAAAACTAAAAAGAAAATATTAGTAGGAGTCGACACCTCAGGTTCAGTTGGTGAAAAAGATTTAATTGAGTTCTTTAATGAAATTAATCACATGTATAAAACTGGTGTATCAATTACTGTAGCTGAAGGTGATGCTGATATCCATAATGTATATGAGTATAAAGGCGATGTACCTGACAAAATAACAGGTAGAGGTGGTACTGATATGAATCCATTTATTACATATTTTAACGAGCATAGAGAGTTTAACAGTCTAATCATATTAACTGATGGATATATTGGTGAAAATGAAGTTAAGACATTTAAACCAATGATGATGGTTATATGTTCAAATGGTGATGATATAGAAACAGTAAAAGGAAATGGATGGGGCCACACAATTAAAATAAGTTTGGCTTCTTAAGATATAAATGTTATATTTAATTAAAATAAATAAAGGTTATGGCAAAACAAAAAACAAAACACACTGAAGTATCTCTAAACATTAAAGAGGCAAAACAATTTTTAAAACACATTATAAATAACAATCGTTATTTACAATCAAATGGTAAGTTACCTGTAGCCGTTGAGGTAGTTGGTGACTCTGGTATTGGTAAAACATCAACAATTTTACAATTAGCCAAAGAAACGGATCTAAACTTTGTTAAGTTGAACTTAGCTCAAATTGAGGAGTTAGGTGACTTAGTAGGTTTTCCAATTCGCCAATTTGAAGTATGTAAAACTGATAATGACTGTTTATGGATTGATGAACACGCAGTAGAAGAGTACACTAAACAAGGCTACAAATTTACAGGTCTAAATCGTATGAGTTACTGTCCACCTGAATGGATTAGTGGTAAAACTAATGGAGGTATCTTATTATTAGATGACTGGAATCGCGCTGACGTTAGGTTTATTCAAGCTGTTATGGAGTTAATTGATAGACAACAATATATTAGTTGGACATTACCTAAAGATTGGCATATCATTTTAACAAGTAATCCTGATAATGGAGACTATTTAGTTAATAGTATTGATAACGCTCAAAAAACACGATTTATCACAGTTAATCTTAAATTTGATATTAATTGTTGGAGTGAGTGGGCTGAAGATGCTACAATAGATAGTAGATGTATTAACTTCTTACTTAAACACCCAGAATTAGTGTCTACAAATACTAACTCAAGAAGTATTACAACATTCTTTAATTCAATCTCATCATTAAATTCATTTGATAGTGAGTTAGGTTTAATTCAAATGATTGGTGAAGGTAGTGTAGGACCTGAGTTCACAACTATGTTCACAATGTTTATCAATAATAAATTAGATAAGATTATCTCACCAGAAACTATTATGACTCATGATAGTGAAGAGTATGTTTTAAATACTTTAAAAGGTATTGTTGGTAAGGGTGATAAATACAGAGCAGATTTAGCATCAATATTATCAACTCGTATTGTTAACTTTAGCTCATATTATGCTAAGAATAATAAGGTTGAGAAACCATATATTGATCGTTTAGCGTTTTTAATGAATGAAGATTTGTTTGCTATGGATTTAAAATATAAAATTGTAAAATCAATCTATAATGGTGAACCAAGCAAATTCAAATCATTAATGTTAAATAAAACTTTAATTCAATTTTTAACTAAGTAATTATGAAAAATCAAAATATAGGTCGTTTAACTACTACTCGAGATCATGGGGGTAAATATGTATTTAATGTAGGTTGGGCATTAGTAGGAGGCGTCATACCAGAAGATTACCAAACCAAAATTAAAAATTTCTTAAATGAAATAAAAGATAATAAACTAACTGATAATAGTACAGTCTATGTTACTCCATTATCTGAATTACCTTCATATAAACTTAAAAATTATATTGAAGAAAATAAATTAAATATAACTACTGCTCGTAAACTTGAAAAATTAGATACTCTGATTGTTAATAAAGAATTTATTGAAAATCATTACCATAATATTACTCAATGGAATAATAAAACAAGAACAAATGAAACTAATCATATAGATGACTATCTAATATTCCCAGTAGATGCTGTATTAAAAGATTCTTCATTTAAAAACTATATTAATCCACATAATAATAGATGGAATGATATAAGTGTAAAAGGAAAAAAACACTTAACTCACTATTGTATATCAATAGATGAATACCATGATATATGTGCTATAATTCCTCATTTTCAAATTATTAAAGATAAAGCTACAATACATAGAGGAATTAGACTTGAAGGATCACATGGTTCTAAAAAAGCATTTGATAGTTTAGAGTTTTATATTAATCTATTAGATAATGTTAAAAAACATAATTTAAAAGTTGTTCTTGATTCAAATGTAAATGAAGATATTAATAAAGGATTAGTTATTGACTTTGATGTGTTCCAAAATTTATATGGAATGTTAAAAAGTACTGATATTGGTAATTGGGAGGTAGCGAAAGAAATTATTGCTAACTGTGAGTTTGAAGCATCAAAAGCTTATATTATAGCTTTATATAACATGTTTCCTGATTTACGTAAAACAAGTGGTAATAAAAACTACAACTTAGTTAAAAAAGCATTAGATAATAAAAAATTAGGAATATATATTCATCAAAGAGGATATGTTCCGGCATTTGAATCATTACTAACACATTTTAGTGCTAAATGTCCTGAATTAATTCCACAACTAATGCCTTGTTTGATTTATCGCATAAATGATTTAGCTAAAAAAGAAGTAATTAAAGAGATAATCTTAGCTTAATATTTATACATAAACAATATTAATGGCTAAAGTAGTACTTTTAAGTTGTACAAAATCAAAATTAGACCATACGGCTCCTGCTCAGGAGCTGTATTCTGCTTCTCCAATGTTTCAAAAAACATTAGAATACGGTAAATCACTCAAACCAGATAAAATGTTTATATTATCTGCTAAACACCATTTAGTTCCTTTAACTAAAGAATTAGCACCATATGATAAAACATTAAAGGAAATGCCTAAAGATGAAAAAGAAAAATGGGGTGAAGAAACAATTAAGCAGATGAAATCTCATGGTATAAATGTGGATAAAGACCGTTTTATATTCTTAACCGGAAGTGAATATATGAAACCATTAACTAAGTATATCCCCGAAGATAACATTGAAAAACCAATGGATGGACGTAGAATGGGAGAACGTTTACAGTGGCTAAACAGTCAAATCAAGAAAATAAAAGAAGTAGTATCTAAATTTAAGAAACTTATTTATGAAGCATTCAAAAAATAAACTAAACGAATATATACAGTTATATCTTAATGATTTAGAAGATTATGGTGGTGAGGGTGATAATTTAGTTATTAGTGAAATAGCTTTATCTGAATTTAAAACATTATTAACCGAATCAGAACAAGATATAATACAATTATTACGTGAAGCTAAAAAAGATTCACGACCTGCTTATCGAGTTGTGTATAAAGATTTCCTAAAATATCTAGAAAATATATAACCTAATGTTTGGCTACCCAAGATTTTGATGTTATATTTAGTATATAAAATTAATACATATGGGAGTAGATCCAACATTACAAGTTAAAAAGTACACATCAAAAGAAGGAGTAGTACGTTACATGAAAGATGGTAAATTACATAACTGGGATGGACCAGCAGTAATTCACCCAGACGGAAAAGAAGAATATTTTATTAATGGTTTTGAACACACTAAAGATAGCTGGAAGAAAGCTAGAAAATCAGGTGATGGTTTACCATGGTATAAAAGTGGTGTTGCAAAACAAAGATTTTAAATTAGGCTTGCAAATGCAAGCTTTTTTGTTATATTACAAATATGAAGATAGGATTAACAGGAACAATGAGTGTTGGAAAAAGTACACTCGTACATGCTTTAAAAGAATTACCTGAATTTAAAGATTATTTCTTTGCTACTGAACGTAGTAAATACTTACGTGATTTAGGTATTCCATTAAATACTGATAGTACATTAAAAGGTCAAACAATATTCTTAGCTGAACGTTGTTCTGAACTAATGAGAGAAAATGTTATTACTGATAGAACAGTAATTGATGTAATATCATTTGCTAAATGCGCTCAATCAATTCATAATGAAGATAAAATATCATTTGTTGAATACGCTGCTCCATTTATTTGGGAATATGATTATATATTTTATGTGTCTCCTATTGGAGTAGATATTGAAGATAATGGGGTTAGAGAAACTGACGCTGAATATCGTGAATTAATTGATTTAACAATTAAAAGTACTATTACTGATAATTTAAATCATATTCAAAACTTTGGTATCATATCAGGCACTACTGAACAACGTATTGATCAGATTAAACATTACCTAGGTTTTTGATATATTTATATACAAAACTTAAGGTTTTATGAGTCAAGATCTAAAACAAATCATTAGAGAAGAATACTTAAAGTGCGCTCAAGACCCAGCGCACTTTATGCGTAAATACTGTTATATCCAACATCCACAACGTGGTAGAGTATTATTCAATTTATACCCATTCCAAGATAAAGTACTTAATTTATGGAAAGACAATCCATATGATATAATACTTAAATCAAGACAGTTAGGTATCTCAACTTTAGTAGCAGGTTATTCATTATGGTTAATGTTATTCCATAAAGATAAAAACGTTTTATGTATAGCTACTAAACAAGAAACAGCTAAAAACATGGTAACAAAAGTTAAATTCATGTTTGAAAATCTACCATCATGGCTAAAAATACCAGCTGAAGAAAATAATAAATTAACATTACGATTAAGTAATGGTTCGCAAGTTAAAGCAGTATCAGCAGCAGGTGACGCAGGACGATCTGAAGCTGTTTCACTTCTTATTATAGATGAGGCAGCATTTATTGATGGTATTGGTGAAATATGGGCTTCTGCTCAACAAACCTTAGCTACTGGAGGAGGAGCAATTGTATTATCTACCCCATATGGTACTGGTAACTGGTTCCATCAAACCTGGGTTAGAGCAGAAGCAGGTGAAAATCAGTTCCTACCAATTAAATTACCTTGGTATGTTCATCCTGAACGAGATGAAAACTGGAGAAAAAAACAAGATGAATTATTAGGTGATCCAAGATTAGCTGCTCAAGAATGTGACTGTGACTTTAATACATCAGGTGATGTTGTATTTTATCCTGAATATATTGACTTTATAATGTCAACTTACGTTAAAGATCCCTTGGAGAGACGAGGAGTAGATCGTAACTTATGGATATGGGAACCAGCAGATTATAGCCGTAGTTATATGGTTGTAGCTGACGTTGCTCGAGGAGATAGCAAAGACTTTTCAGCATTCCATATAATAGATATTGATACTAACACACAGGTAGCTGAGTATAAAGGTCAATTATCACCAAAAGAATTTGGTTATCTATTAGTTGGAATAGCAACAGAATACAATGAAGCATTGTTAGTTGTTGAAAATAATAATATAGGATGGGCGACTTTAGATGCAATTCAAGAAAGAGGGTATAAGAATTTATATTTCTCTCCTAAAACTGAAGCAATAAATGCTGAATCTTATTTAGAAAAACTAGATGATCCATCAAAAATGGTACCTGGTTTTACAATGAATTTAAGAACTAGACCACTAGTTATTAATAAATTTAGAGAATATATTGGAGATAAAAGTGTTATCATACAATCTAAACGATTAGTTGAAGAAATGAAAGTATTTGTTTGGAAAAATGGTAAAGCAGAAGCACAATCTGGATATAATGATGATTTAGTTATGAGTTTTGGAACAGCAATGTATATAAGAGACACAGCTCTTAAGTTTAAATCACAAGGAGTTGATTTAGCTCGCGCTATGTTAGCAAATATATCAAATGTAAAACCAAATTCTCAAGGGGTTTATAGCCCAAATACATATAATAACCCATACAAAATAAACTATGGTTACGGCGATGAGGACATTAGCTGGTTACTATAATATTTATTGGTATAATTTAACATAAAATGGCAGATACTAGTGTATTTTCACGTCTACAGCGATTATTTGCAACTGATGTAATAATCAGAAATGCTGGAGGAAATGAATTAAAAGTAATGGATGTTAACAGCATCCAGATGACAGGTGAATATCAAACAAACTCTTTAGTTGACAGATACAATCGTATATATTCAAGTAATAGTACCTCACTTTATGGTGCTCAACTAAACATTAACTGGAAATATCTTCGCACTCAGATTTATTCTGATTATGATGCTATGGATACAGATGCAATCATTTCTTCTGCTTTAGATATTATAGCTGATGAGAGTACTCTTAAAAATGATATGGGGGAAGTACTTCAAATTAGAAGTAGCGATGAGGATACACAAAAGATTTTATATAACTTATTCTATGATGTATTAAACATTGAGTTTAATCTATGGTCTTGGATTCGTCAAATGTGTAAGTATGGTGATTTCTTCTTAAAATTAGAGATCGCTGAAAAATTTGGTGTATATAATGTTATACCTTACACTGCCTACCACATTGAAAGACAAGAAAATTACGATCCTAAAAAACCAGCTGAAATAAGATTTGCTTTCTCTCCTGATGGCTACGCAGGTGGATCAGGTTATTATGGTATTGGAGGTCAAGGCACTCAGTCATCTAAAAAGAATGACAAAAACATTTATTTTGACAACTACGAAATGGCTCACTTCAGATTAATTACTGATGTGAACTATTTACCATATGGAAGATCATATTTAGAGCCTGCTCGTAAATTATACAAACAATACATCTTAATGGAAGACGCAATGTTAATCCACCGTATTGTTCGCGCTCCAGAAAAACGTATTTTCTATATCAATGTTGGTTCTATTCCACCAAATGAAGTAGAAAACTTCATGCAGAAGACTATCAATACAATGAAGAAAACTCCATTTATTGATCCTCAAAGTGGTGAGTACAACATGAAGTATAACCAACAAAACATCTTAGAAGATTTTTACATCCCAGTAAGAGGTAATGATAGTGCTACTAAGATTGAACCTACTAAAGGTATGGATTACACAGCAATTGAAGATGTAGTTTATTTAAGAGATAAATTATTTGCTGCTTTAAAAGTACCTAAAGCATTTATGGGTTATGAAAAAGACTTAACTGGTAAAGCAACATTAGCAGCTGAGGATATTCGATTCGCTCGCACAATTGACCGTATTCAACGTATTATATTATCTGAATTGTATAAAATCGCGTTAGTGCATTTATACACACAAGGATATAGAAATGAAGCATTAACTAACTTTGAATTATCATTAACTACTCCTTCTATCATTTATGATCAAGAAAGAATAGCATTAATGAAAGAAAAAGTAGATTTAGCTCGTAATATTATTGAAACTAAAATCTTACCTACTGACTGGATTTATGATAATATATTCCATTTAAGTGAAGATCAATTTGATGAATATAGAGATTTAATAGCTGAAGATCAAAAGCGTATCTTTAGAATGAAACAAATTGAAAATGAAGGTAATGATCCATTAGAAACAGGTAAATCATATGGTACACCTCATGACTTAGCAACACTATATGGTGCTAGCAGAATGGGTTCATTACCAGATGGATATGATGAAGATTTAAAGTTAGGTCGTCCTGAAGAAAAAGCATCAAATATTGGAACTCAAAAGAATGCATTTGGTACTGATAGATTAGGTAACAAAGGTATGAAAAATGGAGATGACACTGGTGAAGATAAATCACTTAGAAATAATTTTAAAGGTGGTTCACCATTAGCTTTAGAAAACATGCTTAAAAATAAACCATTATTTGAAAATCTAGACAAAAGAATATCAGTAAAGAAAGACGATTCCTCGTTATTAGATGAGTCTCAAATACGAGAATAAAAACTTTTTATATATTTATAATAAAAATTATACCAAAGTGAATATTAAACACTCGAAGTACAAAAACCCGGGAATACTCTTTGAATTGCTTGTTAGACAAATAACAGCGGATACTTTATCAGGTAAAGACTCCCCAGCTTCTAATATTTTAAAGAAATATTTTACTAAATCTGAATTAGGTAAAGAATATAGACTATATGAAAGTTTCTTTAAACATGTAGGAAACATTAGTGAAGCTAAAGCAGATATGGTTGTATCAACATTAGTTGAAAGTTCTAAACATTTAAACAGATCAGCTCTTAAGAGACAAAAATATAACTTAATTAAAGAAATTAAGTCTAATTATAATCTTGAAGAGTTTTTTAAAACTAAACTACCTAACTATAAAGCACAAGCGGCTTTATTTACATTATTAGAGGTATACAACAGTGAAAACTTAGCTGACCCTAATCAGATTATAGAAAATAAAACAGTTCTTTTAGAGTATTTAACTAAAACTACTATTGATAAAAAAGAAGTTAAAGAAACTATCTTAGAGGAATTCAAACATCAAGATAAAGATATTCGTGTTTTAACTTATAGAGTATTACTTGAAAAATTCAATGATAAGTATGCTGATTTGAATGAAAATCAAAAATCAGTATTAAAAGAATTTATTAATAGTATTGATAGTACACCTAAATTAAAAGAATTCTATAACACTAAAGTGAACGAAATTAAAGAAGCATTAGTTGCTTTAAATAAAAAAGTAACTGACAAAGCTATTCAAATTAAAATCCAAGAAGTTATAAATATTTTACCTTCATTAGGTAAAACTGATAAAGTAAATGATGATAACTTAGTAAATCTTCTTCAATATTATCAATTGTTAGAAGAATTAGAATCAGCGAAATGAACTTAAAGGATAGAATAAGAGAGATAGTTAAAAAGCACTTAGATGAAATGAGTGCTACTGGGACTGGCTCTTCATTTAACTCAGGTCCTAATGGAGAAAATTCTTCTACACCGGTAGCTGGGGTAGCTCCAAATTACTATGTTAAAAAATTAGGATTTAAACTTGTTAATAAAAAGAAATTAAATAAAGCTGCTAAAGGTATTGAAGTAAAACAATTATTTGAAGAAGATACACCTAGCTTTGATATAGAGTCATATTTATCGTCGTTACAAACTGATGATGAAACTAAAAAATATATAGCTGATAAAGTAGGTGATTTTAACACATTAGCAGCTAAACTAAAAGAACTTATTGAGCTAATTAGAAACGCTAAATTAAAAACAATAAATTCATATAGAGACAACCCAGAAATGAAATCACTATATGGAACAGATTTAGCTAGTTCTTTATTAGATGATGTAATTGAATTATTTAAAGATTAAAAATGGAAAAAACACTACAAGAACAGTATAACCTTATTAAAGAAGGTAAAGGAAATAAAGCATATTTCTTAAAATCAGCATTTCGCTTATTCCCAGATATGTTATCACCTGTTAACACATTTGAAGATACTGTAACTATTCTTAAAAATAGAAGCATCATCAGTGAAGGTATAGGTGGTTTAGTAACATCAGGTAAAAAACAAGATTGGCACTCTATCTTTAAAGAGAACATAGACAAGATTAAAGAAGATGACATTCAAAATAAAGAAAATATTAAAAAGGCTGTTGAATATTATAATCAAAACGCAGGCCGTATTTCAATGAAAGACGCAGCATCTAAATTTAATGTTGCTGAATTTGATGTTATCTCAGCCCTAAACCAAGGAGCTATTAGTGGAATTAGATTTGAAAACATAAATGAAGCTAAAGAAAAAGAAGAACCATCTAAAGAAGTATTAGATAACCAAAAACATAATTTTGATTATAAAGATGAAAAAAATTATGATAACTTATTTGGTGAAGAATTCTTAAAAGGATACTACACTGAACTAAAAAATCCATCTAAAGCTGATAAAGATGTTGATGAATTAAGAGCAATTGTCGCTAAAAATTTAGCTAAAGATCATCAATACTATGTTAAAAATGGTCAATTTGGAGTCAAAGGATTAGGGTACACAACTGAAGCGCCGGGTTTAGGTGAACCAAAAGAACCTAAAGGTAAATTTAAATCATCAGGATATGGTGATTTAAAAGAATCAGTATTACGCTCTCAAATTCATCTTTTAATTAAAGAAGTATTATCTGAAACACCACCTTTAAAAGCAGGTGAAATGGGAACATATGAGGGCAAACCAGTATTTATCATAGCTGTGTCAATGCATGCTAAAACAGATAAAGATGAATCTCAACCATTTTCATATACTATTAAAACAGAAGATGGTAAAATATATAAAGAAGTTCCTATTAGTGCTGTTAAACCATCATTATCTGAAACTAAAGATAAAGATAAAGATAAAGAAAAAGAAGAAGCTAAAAAGAAAAAAGAAGAACTTAAAAAATTAGATAAAGAGTGGAAGAAAAAATTAAAAACAGGTGATGTAGATAGTGTAGATGAAACTAAAAAACCTGTATCTGAAGCATTAGATATGGATTCTATTAAAAATGAAGGTGAAGATGCTAAGAAAAAAGTAATGGAAAGACGTATTACAAATGAAATTGTAAAACGTAAAAAACAAATCAAAGCATTAGAAACTTTAACTGAATTAGAAGGTAATGAAGATAATATAAAAAAAGTTAAAGAACTTCAATCTGAGATTAAGAAATTAGAAGGTGCTAAAGCTAAGTTAAATGGTAAGAAAAAGAAAGAAAAAGAGGTAGATGAAATGATTCTCCAAAATACTAAAACTAAAGCAACAGTAGTAGCTACTAATCCTCAATCTATAGCAACTCTTAAAGGAGCAGGTTTTCAACCTAGACCTGGATCAGAAGATGTAACACCAGCGGGAAAATAATATGAAACAAGTATTAATTGAAACTCAATATTTCACAGCTAAACCTTCAAAATTAATTGAAGGAAAATCATCAACAGGTAATCCACTTGTTGAAGGTATTTTAGCTACTTGTGAAGTAAAAAATGGTAACGGTCGTTACTATTCAAGAGAATTGTGGGAACGTGAGATCAAAAAATACATGGATAGTGTCAATGCTAATAGAGCATTAGGTGAATTAGACCACCCAGATTCATCTATTATTAATTTAAAAAATGTATCTCATAATATTAAAAAGATTTGGTGGGATGGAGACCATGTAATGGGAGCGATTGAAATACTACCTACACCATCAGGTAATATCTTAGCTGCTTTATTTCAAAACAATATACCTGTAGGTGTTTCATCCCGTGGAATGGGTTCATTAAAACAAATGGGTGATTTAATGGAAGTACAAGATGACTTTGAATTATTATGTTGGGACTTTGTCTCAACTCCTTCAAACCCAGGTTCATATATGAAAGAAGTAGGTATGATGAATGAATCTAAATTACCTCAACAAACTAATAAGTATATAAAAGTAAATTCTGTTATCACAGATATATTATGTGCTAATGGAACTTGCCCAATATTTTAACCTCTCCTAGAATAGTATTTTAGGACTGATGCCTTTCGAAAGAAAGGCATTTCTTTTTTGTAAAAAGGTGACTTTACATATCTCCATATATATGTATGCTCAAATATGCTACCCCAATCTACTATGTAGCATGAATTAGTAAAAAATCTATTACGTTTCTTAATAAACGTATTTCCAAAACAATTTAATTGAGGACAAAAAATGAACAGAGAAATGCTCAAAGAAGCAATCGCTGAGGCTAAAACTATCAAAGAAACAGCTATCGCGAATGCAAAAGCAGCTCTTGAAGAAGCATTCACTCCACAACTTACCGCTATGTTTGCTGAAAAGTTAAACGAAATGGAAGGTATGGAAGAAGAAGTTTCTAAAGAGATGACTGACGAAAACTACAGTGTGGATGAAGATTTTAATCTTGAAGAAATCCTAGCTGAACTTGACGAAGTAAGTAAAGAAGATGAAATTAAAGAATCATCAGAAAACATGGAAGAGCTTATGCTTGAAGAAATGTCTGATGAAGAACTTGAAGGTCTTATTCTAAAAGTATTACGTCAAGAAATCGAAGCTGGTAATGTTGAAGCCGGTGAAAATTTTGAAGAAGAAGAAACTGATATGGAAGATATGGAAGACATGGGTGACATGGAAGATATGGAAGACATGGAAGGTGAAGAAGAAGTTGAAGACACAGAAGAAGTTGAATTAGAAGAACTTTTAGCTGAAATCGAAGAAATGGAAAAAGAAAAAGAACCACTTAAGGAATATGTAGATGATTATATAACTCCTCTACAAGCACTTTTAGCAATTGGTGGACCAGTTGCAGCAGTTGTAGGTTCATTCTTGTACTATAAATTTAAAGATAAAGCTAAAGATGTAGTAGCTAAAGCTGAAGCTGGTGACGCGGCTGCTAAAGCTGAGTTAGAAAAAGCTAAAGCTGAAGCTGAAAAAGCTATTCCAACTATTAAAGAAGCTGATGCAACTGAAATGGAAGAAACTATCGCTGAACTTCGCTCTGAACTTAACGAGGTAAATTTACTTAATGCTAAATTACTTTACACAAACAAAATTTTCAAAGCTAAGAATCTTACCGAATCTGAAAAAGTAAAGGTTTTAAACACATTTGACAAAGCAGAAACAGTAAAAGAAGTGAAATTAGTATTTGAAACTTTAACTGAGTCTTTAAAAGCATCAAGTATTGCTAAAAAGAACACTATTAAAGAATCATTAGGATCAGCTTCTAAAACTATTAGTGCTCCTGTTGAAACAAAACAACCAATTATTGAAGTAAATGATGCTTTTGCTCGTATGAGAATATTAGCCGGACTTAAATAATTAAAACTAAAATTTAAATTAACTAAAACCAATTTTAAAAAATGGAAACAATTCAATCATTAGTTGAATCTGCAAACCCATGGAAATCACTTCAAAGCGACGCTGCGCGTTTAGCTAACAAGTGGGTTAAAACCGGCCTTTTGGAAGGTTTGGGTGAGGATGTCAACCGTAACAACATGGCTTTGATGTTGGAAAACCAAGCAAAGCAATTAGTAGTAGAATCTTCTGCTACTGGAACTAACTCTTATTTCACTTCTGGAACAAATGGTGAAAACTGGGCTGGTATTGCATTACCATTAGTACGTAAGGTATTTGGTCAAATCGCTGCGAAAGAATTCGTTAGTGTTCAACCAATGAACTTACCTTCTGGTCTTGTATTCTTCTTAGATTTCCAATATGGTAACACTAAGAACCCATTCACTTCAGGTGGTTCTTTATATGGTAACCGTAATGCTTCTAGCACAACTCCATTCGCTACCCCAGCGGCTGAAGGTGGTTTATATGGCGCAGGTCGTTTTACTTACTCTACCAACCAAACATCATCTGTTAATACCTTTACAATAGGTACAGCTGTAGCTGACTTAGCGATTTCATCAGGTTCTTGGGCTGAAGTAGGATTTGACTCAGCTTTATCAGCTTCTGCACAAGATGGTGTACGTATTAAAAAATTCACTATCTCAGCTTCTAAATTACCAAATGCTGATCCTGAGGCTGCACGTGGGTTTATTGTTAGTGGATCTAGTTTAGGAGTTGCTAATAATTTACAAGCATTCCATAACTATAACCCAACTACTACTACTTACACATTCTTCATTACTGCTTCTACAGCTACAGCTGCTACTCAAGTATACACTGTATTCTATAACAAAGCAACTACTGATCAATATCGTGGTGATTTCGAAGATACATCTGCACCTTCATTCTCTGTACCTAACGCTGCTAGCGCTACTTCAATTTCTATCCCAGAAATTAATATCTCTATGCAATCTCAAGCTATCACTGCTAAAACTAAAAAGTTAAAAGCAGCATGGACTCCAGAATTTGCACAAGATTTGAACGCTTACCAAAACTTAGATGCTGAAGCTGAATTAACTAACATCATGAGTGAGTATATCTCTTTAGAGATCGACTTAGAAATCTTAGATATGTTAATTGAAGATGCTCCAGCAGCTAACACTGAGTACTGGTCAGCTATTAACAACAACACTTTGAATAACGCTGGAACAGATTGGACAGCTAGTTTAGGATTCTACAACACTCAAGGTGCTTGGTTCCAAACTTTAGGTACTAAAATTAACAAGATCAGTAACAAGATTCATCAGTTGACTCTTCGTGGTGGTGCTAACTTCATGGTAGTATCTCCAACTATCTCTACAATCTTAGAATCTATCCCAGGATTTGCAGCTAACGCTAACGGTGCTGAAGATATGGAATATGCATTCGGTGTACAAAAAGCTGGTCAATTTAACAGCCGTTACACTGTTTATAAGAACCCTTACATGACAGAAAATACTATTTTAGTAGGTTTCCGTGGTAAGCAATTCTTAGAGGCAGGTGCTGTATTCGCTCCATACATTCCGTTGATCATGACTCCTCTTATCTACGATCCAAACACCTTCACTCCACGTAAAGGATTGTTGACTCGTTTCGCTAAGAAGATGTTACGTCCTGAATTCTATGGTAAGGTTTACATCAACGGTTTGAACACCCTGTAAGCTATCCTTAGATAATATCTAACAATTGAGCCCAGAGTAATCTGGGCTTTTTTGTTGATATTTATATACAAATAATAAGTCATGACAGATTTCAATCGAAGTGAAGAGGCTCAAAAAATCTTTAAAGAAAAAAGAAAGCCTAAAAACCCAATTAGTTTTAAAATCCAACTAAATGAAGAACAAAAAGAAGCAAAACAATTAATTTTAGACCACCCAGTCACACTATTAAAAGGTATGGCTGGATCAGGAAAAACATTAGTTGCTTGTCAAGTAGCACTTGATTTATTGTTTAGAAAAGATATTGAACGAATCATTATTACTCGCCCTACAGTAGCAAAAGAAGAAATAGGTTTTCTACCAGGTGATTTAAAAGAAAAAATGGATCCATGGTTAGCTCCTATCTATGCTAACTTACATATGTTATATGATAAGACTAAAATAGAAAAATTAGTAGCTGATGGGCAAATAGAAATTGTGCCATTTGCATTTATGCGAGGTAGAACATTTCCCGACGCAGTAGTAATAGTAGATGAATGTCAAAATATTACTCACGGTCAAACTGAAATGATATTAGGTCGTTTAGGTAAAGGTGGAAAAATGATATTTTGTGGAGATATAACTCAAACTGATTTAAAGCAAAAGAAAGATTCTGGAATTGGATTTTTTACTCGATTAGAAGCGGAAATTAAGGGGGTTAAAGTAGTTACTCTTAAAACTAACCATAGACACGAAATTGTAGAACCTATTCTAAAATTATACTCAGACTATAGGGACTAATATTTATAACAAAACTTACACATGGCAGACTTACTCGTAACAATACAAGAATCAATTACTCTTCCTAATAGGAATAAAGAAATATTATCTAACACTAAAGTTATTTCTGGTATTAATCAAACCTTAAGAAGGATAGATACTATACCAACTGTTTTTAGTGGTTCTGGAGTAGAAATTCTTCATTTTGTTGACAGTGAATCTGAACAAACTGGTGGTGGATTTGTAAAACAAGATGTTAAATATGTTAGAATTACTAATTTAGATTCTACTAATTATAGTTTAATATATTTAATTGATACAAATGATGAAAGTGTTATTTTTAAATTAGATGCTGGTAAATCCTTGATGTTTGGTAATGCTGATTTTAATGCTACAAGTGTTAATGACTATGTTATAGAAGGAGTATGGGACCCAGATTATTATTCTAGTTTTGTTTATTACAATAGTATAAAAGCCAAAGCAATAAGTTCTAGTATACAACTAGAATATTTTGTCGCTTCTGCTTAATATATAACATATTTATAATAAAAATTTAACACATGGCATTAACATATAGAGGTACTAAAGGATCTCCTTTAACCATTGAAGAAATTGATAGTAATTTTGCTTACTTCACTGGTTCACATAGTATAACTGGTTCACTTACAATAAGTGGAGCATTATATACTACTGAACCATTACTAATAACTGGTTCATTACTACCAGTAGACTCTGGAGGAACAGCTTTAGGTGATCCTGAATTATACTTCGGAGAATTATATTTAAGTTCTGCTTCTATCAATTTTATGGGATCACCAAATAACCAAATTGCTTCTATAAAAGCGTATGGTGAAAATATGGGTGCGATATTTGGAAACGGAAATGTATTTATCGCTCCAAATATACCTAGTGGATCTAGTATTAAAAATCTTAGAGGATCATTTTCTGTAGGAACAGGTTCATACGCTATTGGAACAGGATCAGCTACATTTGGTCAATTTGTTTACGCTGGTGGTAATTATCAAACTATTGTTGGTGGTTACAATCAAGTTAACTACAGTTCAAATTCTTTTGTAATAGGTAATGGTATTAATACTGGAAGTAGAAGTAATTTATTATTTGCCTCAGGCTCACAAGTTCAAATAACTGGTTCATTAGTAATTTCAGGATCTATAAGTGTAATTTCAGGATCTATAAATGCTGGAAATGGAACAATAGTATTCCCAGGATTAGTATTAAATAGCTATATTGATGATGCTGCGGCCGCTGCTGCTGGTATCCCAGTAGGTGGATTATACAGAAATGGAAGTTTTGTACAAATTAGATTAGCATAAAATAATTTTACATATATGTCAATACTTTCAGGCTCATTAAACCTAAATGGTAATATAGTATCTAGTGGAGATTTAACTTTTTCAAATACTAGCTCAGCTGTAGTACAAAATGTACGTACTATAACTCCAAATGGAACCTCTTCATTTGATGGGTCTAGTAATACAACCTCTACATTAGATTATGGAATTAACATTATATATACTGCTACATCATCTAGTTATTGTGTTAAATTTCCTCAACCTACTACTGGTAAAAGCGTTACAGTAATTAATAAAAGTGGTATAGATATAAAAATATTCCCAAGTAATGCTGGGGGAGACATTAACGGTGGAATTGATGAATATGTTTCTATCCCATCAGATGGAACCTCATATTTATTTAACTGCTATGAAAACCCACTACCAGGTGGGTGGTCGGTAGTATCAGCAACTGGTAATAGTTTAATATTAACTTCAGAAGCAATTACTTCTTCATTAAGTGAATTTAACTCACCTTGGATTGGTCAATCATTTTCAGCAAGTAGACATAATGTAGGATTTATTAATAATACTATGCAAGCTACTGGTAGTAGTATACTATCATCCCAAAATCCATGGAATTCATTAGGATCATCTGGTGGGATTTCTCAATATGGAATATATACTTATACTAGTAATTACGGTGATTATAGTAGCTTTAATGTTTTTAATCACCAACGCCCAGATAATCCATGGAAAAAACTAAATAGTATAAAAATTATAACTAATATATCAAGTAGTCTTCAAGATAATATATATTTTAGTTTAGCTCTTGGATTATCATGTGAAATATATAATGCTGGAACAAATGAAGAACCTACATACCCATGGGACGCTACAGGAACTTGGAATAATCCAAACCCACAATGGGTTGCTTTTCGTGATGGTATTTTAACTTCTTGGGTGAACGCTAACCCAGGAAATATGGGTGCTGATATTGGAGTAGGAGCAGGAGGAATGGGTTTAAACGCGATAGCTTCAGTAACCCCAGGAACATTTACTGCTGGTCCTGATAGTCCATATTTGGCTGCTTCCCCAGGTGCCCCAGGTACACTTAAATTTTCCATGAATGTATCTCAAAATAATACTATTAGTAGTCTTGGGGCTACTAATTTAGGGATAAATTTTATAGGTAGTTTCTCTAATTTAACAGGAACATATGATGTATATAGAGTTAAACATTGGGGCATACATATGGGTCACTATCTAAATGCACCCTTACCAAAAGTAAAACTTATTCCTAGATATTCTATAACTTTATCTTAAACTAAAAATAATGGCATACATATCACTTTATTCAGCATCTATCTATCAGTCAGCTAGTAATGTATTGCAAATAACAGCTAGTAGTGGTGGAAAATCAACTAACGCTATTACAGGTTCATGGTCTCGTTTAACAACCGGGTCATACATGTTTGTATCATCTGGCTCATTTTCTGGAGCTTCAGGTAGTATTACTGGGAGTATGGCAATTAATGTCGCGTTATTTGCTACTGGTAGTGCGTCTTCTTACCAAGCAAATGGACTATTTGCTTATACTTCTAGATCAAATGCAAACGCTATTTTTATAAACACATACTCAGATTTTATATCTCAAACTTTGGCTGATAATGCAATTGGATCTGGATCATGTAATTTATCTATAGGAATTAATTATTAAGGTTATTTAAAAAAACTTTATATTTAGGGTTTTTTACATATTTATAAATAAACACCTAAATAACATGTCAATACTTTCAGGCTCATTAAATCTAAATGGTAACTTAATTGCCAGCGGAGATATATCATTCACAACATCTGGCTCAGGTGTAATCCAAACTTTAACTACCATCGCAGCTAATGGAACTGCATCATATGCTGGATTCAGTAATACTACTGCTTCTTTAAATTTTGGTATTAATCTTATAGATTATGCTGCTTCTCAAGACTATTGTGTTAAGCTACCTCAACCAGTTACTGGAAAAAGTGTTATAGTAATAAATAAGAGTGGTATAGATGTAAAAGTATTCCCAAGTAACATTGGAGGAGACATTAATGGAAGTATAAATGGATTTGCTACAGTTCCATCAAATGGAACCTCATATGCTTTTAATTGCTATGAAAACCCATTACCTGGAGGATGGTCAGTATTATCAACAAATGGTACTACTCAAACATTAATCTCAGAAGTCATTAGTGGTTCGATAGGTTCTAAAGTATACCCAGCACCTGGATGGGAGACTTCAAAAAATCAATTTGCTTTTATAAATAATACTTTAAAAGCTAGTGGAAGTGTTATTGCTGGTGTTCCACCACAATTTAATTTTCTAGCACCAACATTTGACCCCCAATATCAAATAGGAGATACATATAGCACTAATTATCAAAGTAATCAATGGATAACCTCTAGACAATATCCAACTGATTCTTGGAGAAGAATTAATAGTATAACTTTAGTTACTAATATTACAGGAAGTGCTATAGTAACAAACCAAATTGGATGTGTTATGACCCTTGGATTTGATACTCACTTTTATTTTGCTAGTGATCCAACTCTTCGCTGGATTGGTGGATTCTGGAATAATAATACTGGTTACCCAAACGTAGACCCGGCATGGACAAACTGGTATAATAATGTTCAAACCCCATGGGCAGCAGCTAATGATGGTAATGGATACCCAATCCAACAGGGTACTGGCGGATCAGGAATAGGTACAGTACCATCTACAGTTTCAGTTATACCAGGAACATTTACAGCTGGTGGTATAAGCCCATATTTAGCAGCCAACCCTGGAGAACCAGGAACTGCTAAATTTACTATAAATTTGCCACAACAATATGCGGCTAATTTCTTTGGTTGGACTGATCTTGGAGCTAGATATATAAGTTCTTTTACACCTGACCAATATTATTACAATGGAACATCTTATGTCCCAGTAGGATTATTAAACGCTTATAGTGCTAAATGTTGGGGAATAGGAATACACAATTTCTCATCAACTCTTACTTTTCCAGATTTAAAAATTTCACCTCAATATAACGTAACCTTAAATTAATAAAAATAATGGCATTCTTATCACTCTACTCAGCATCTATTTACCAATCAGCTAGTACTATGGTGCAAATAACAGCCAGTACAGGTGGAAAATCTACAAATCTTATAACAGGTTCATTCACTCGTACAGCTACTGGATCATATACATTTGTATCTTCAGGATCATTTTCAGGAAGAACAGGTAGTTACACTGGAAGTATAGTTAGTAATATATCTTATAACCCACAAGTTAATACTTCTTCATTCGGTAGTATTTTTGTTTCAACTTTAGATATAAATCCAAATGCATTTTATGTTTATACATTCTCTGATATGTTAACTCAAACATTAAGTGATAGTGCTATTGAATCTGGATCATATGAGATAAATATAGGAATTAACTACTTATAAAAAATAAATATTATTAATATTTTAGAAGATCCCCTAGTGGGATCTTTTATTTTCCTTTAATATTTATAACAAAATCTAACACATGAATATTCCTATATATCCTGGTTCTAGCTCATTTATTCCTGGAATGACACCGTTTGGGTTTTATGACTATGATACTCAATTTCAAACAGACGCTGATAAAGTAACAACATTTTGTGCTCGTCGACTAGGATATCCTATTATGGAAGTTGAATTGCAAGATTTAAACTTCTACGCGGCTTTTGAAGAAGCAATAACTACATATGGTAATGAATTATACGCTTACCAGGTTAGAGATAATATGTTAACTTTAGAAGGAGCACCATCAACATTAAATCCTACTAATGCTCTTATTACACCTAACATGGCTACTGTCATTCGTTTATCACAACAATATGGTGAAGAAGCAGGTGTGGGTGGAAATGTAACTTATTATAGTGGAGCTATGGCTCTTACAAGTGGTACTCAAGAATATGATTTAGGAGCCTGGGCTATTGAAAATAACATCACAGGTGGGATAGAAATTAAAAGAGTATTTTACCAAGAAATACCAGCTGTAAATCAAATGTATGCCCCTTATGGTTTAGGAGCATTTAGTGGATTAGGTGGAGTACCAGCAGCTGGTATCTATGGAGGCATCTATGGTGGTGGATATGGAGGCGGTTACTTAATGATGCCAGCGGCATTTGATGCAGCTGTAGTTCAGGGTATAGAATTAAGCAACACTATTAGATTATCAGCTTTCACATTTAATATTATAAATAATAAACTAAAAATATTCCCTATACCAAATGATAGTAATACTAGAGGAGGATTTATTTGGTTTGAATATATTAAAATAGAAGATAGACTAACAAATAGTATTACAGAAAACCCAAATGGAGATATTATAACAAATCCATCAAATGCCCCATACACTAATCCTATATATGGTCAAATTAATTCTATAGGTAGACAATGGATATTTGAGTATACATTAGCGTTATGTAAAGAAATGCTAGGATACGTACGTGGAAAATATTCAACTGTACCTATTCCTGACCAAGCTGTAACATTAAACCAATCAGATCTATTAGCATCTGCTGGGACAGATAAAACAGCTTTAATTGAAAGATTAAGAATGTATTTAGATGAAACTTCAAATCGTGCTTTACTTGAAAGACGCGCTCAAGAAAGTGATTTTAGAAGACAAGAAATTAATAATGTACCAATGACTATATACATCGGATAATGGCAATATTCGGATCTGCAAGAGACAT
>Ga0315903_10000699_pt1 | contig 50265 bp, 50 predicted proteins | sample LakEriMetagenome_7_FD_203524 | JGI IMG/M metagenome (GOLD analysis project Ga0315903, IMG submission 203524) | Freshwater fungal communities from buoy surface, Lake Erie, Ohio, United States - Buoy 2 MA119 | ecosystem: Environmental > Aquatic > Freshwater > Lake | place: USA: Lake Erie, Ohio... | reverse complement strand
AGCTGATCTCGTTGCTCACGTGACGCAAGAAATTAGCTCACTAAAGGGCAAGAGTGGGCGTGGTGGACCTATGAAAGCGCAAGCTCCTCTAGGTGCGCCAACGAACTAGATATTCGTATCTCCTCCTTACGGGTAAGAAGGACCCGCTACTAAGAAATTAGTGGCGGGTCTTTCGTTTTGTAGCAGCGCGCGTGAGAGTATTTCGCCATGCGCGTACACATCGGTAGTGATCATGCTGGGCTTGAATTAAAGAACGCACTCGTTGAACACCTAAAGAGTTCTGGTCACGATGTTGTTGATCATGGACCACATGTATATGACGCTTTAGATGATTACCCAGTCTTTTGTATTCCAGCTGCGCAGGGTGTTGCTAATGAAAAAGGTTCTTTTGGAATCGTTCTTGGCGGCTCTGGAAATGGTGAGCAGATGGCTGCCAATAAAGTTAAGGGAATCCGCGCAGCACTTGTGTGGAGCGTTGAGACTGCAAAATTAGCTCGCGAACATAATGATGCCAACATAATTGCTATTGGCGGGCGTATGCACCCGGTTGAAGTCTGCAAAGAACTTATTGATGTTTTTCTAGCGACACCATTTAGCAATGACGAACGACATATACGTCGTATCGGGCAGGTTTCTAACTTTGAAACTAAGGGTTCTATTTAGCCTTTTGCAACATAATGAAAATCGCTCACGCGGTGATCTTTAGCTAAACCTTTTCCTTCAAACTTTGTATACGGCCGCCAATCAGGGCGAGCTACTTCTCCCCCAATGAAATCAACGGATGCGGAGAAAGCATCTCTGATCCATTCAGCGTATGGGACCCAATCTGTTGCGATTTTTATGTAGCCACCTGATTTTAGTTTTTGGTGAATGAGTGCAAGGAATTCGGCATTAACAATTCTGCGCTTGTTGTGCTTTAACTTTGGCCACGGATCTGGAAAGAATAAGTGGAATCCATTGATGCAGTGATCGGCAAACATTGTCTGCAAAATTTCGATGGCATCGCCTTCGATAATGTAAACATTAGTTAACTCGTGCTCCTCAATGAGTGAGAGCATCTTTCCAATTCCGGGTGGATGCACTTCAATAGCGATGTAGCCATTTTCTGGATGAGCTTTTGCAATTTCTGCGGTGGCATCACCCATTCCAAATCCGATTTCAACAATCACTTCTTTTGCATCTGGAAACAAATTATCGAGATCTATCGAGGTTCCGAATTTAATTCCAAAGCGGCCCCATGAACGGATAAGGGCAGCGTTTTGCGCCCGAGTCATCCGCTTCCCGCGTAAGCGAAAGCTCTTGATCCCAGACTCTTGAGTTTCGTGGCGTTCCATTGGGCAACTCTTACATGCTTAGATATCAACCTGAAATCACACACGTTAAACATTCTGAGGAGTTCTTGTGCCAGGAGTAAATCTGACCCGCGACGAAGCCGCTACACGCTCTACTCTGGTCAAAACCCACAGCTATCGCATTGATCTTGATTTAACGACAAGTGCGGAAACTTTTATTGCTAAAACAACTGTGAAGTTCGCCGGACTAAAGCCGGGAGAGAGCACATTCATCGATGCTCTTGGTAAGCGAGTTATCTCCGCTTCCCTTAATGGTGCTTCTTTCGAAGTTAAAGATTACGACGGACAAACAATTCATCTGCCAGCACTCGCAGCTGAAAACGAGCTAACTCTAGAAATCGAAGGAATCTATTCAAACACTGGTGAAGGTCTGCACCGATTCGTAGATCCTGCCGATAACGAGGTCTATCTCTATACGCAATTTGAAACAGGCGATGCTCGTCAGATGTATGCCTGCTTTGATCAACCAGATCAAAAAGCAACCTTCACAATTAGTGCAATCACTCCAAAGCACTGGGAAGTAATCTCAAATTACGACATTGATTCAGTCACAGAAGTCGGATCTGACTCAAAGAAGGTTCAATTCAAAGAGTCTCAAGTTATTTCAACATACGTCACAGCAATCGTGGCCGGGCCATACCAACATGTTCACGACGAATACGTTGGCGAGAAAACTATTCCTCTTGGAATCTATGCCCGTAAATCATTCTTTAAATACGTAGATGCTGACAATATTTTTAAGGTAACCAAAGAAGGTTTTGCGTACTTCGAAAAGACTTTCGGTTTGGCTTATCCATTTGGTAAATACGATCAACTCGCAGTTGCTGAATACAACTGGGGTGCAATGGAAAACGTTGGTTGTGTAACATTTCACGAAGATGTTTTGATTTTCAGAAGTAAGGTGACCGAAAGCAAGCACTTGGGTCGCGCCAGCACAATCCTTCACGAAATGGCACATATGTGGTTTGGCGATCTTGTCACCATGAAATGGTGGGAAGACTTGTGGCTTAACGAATCTTTCGCTGAATGGGCTTCATACATGGCAACAAGTGAAGCTACTCAATACACAACTGCGTGGACAGAATTCAATGCGCTGCGAAAGAACTGGGCATATCGCCAAGATCAGCTTTCAACTACTCACCCAATTGCGACAGAGATGAAAGATCTCGAAGATGTAAAGACAAACTTCGATGGAATTTCATATGCAAAGGGAGCCTCCGTGCTTCAGCAATTAGTCGAGCACGTGGGCCGCGAAAACTTTATTAAGGGTCTTCGCATTTACTTCACCAAGCACGCATTTAAGAACACAACCCTTAATGACCTCATGGTCGAACTAGAAGCAACTAGTGGGCGCGATCTAAAACCTTGGGCTGCAACATGGTTACAAACAGCAGGTGTGAACACTCTTCGCCCAGAAATTGCAATTGAATCTGGTGTCTACAAGAAGCTTGCTATCAAGCAAGAAGCACCAACAATGCCAGTTGGTTCAAAGGAATTACGTCCACATCGTTTGCGCGTTGCACTCTTTGATATCTCTGGTGATTCACTCGTAAAGCGAAAGAGCGTTGCACTAGATATTGCAGGTGCTCTCACTGATGTAATAGAGCTTCAGGGCGAAAAAGAAGCAGACTTAGTTTTGATCAATGATGGCGATCTAACGTATGCGAAGCTGCGCTTTGATGAGCGTTCAATCGCAACACTTAAGTCTCATCTCGGTGGGCTTAACGAACCTCTAGCTCGCGCACTTATTTGGGCATCTCTATGGGACTCAGTCCGAGATGGCGAACTAAGCGCTTCTGATTACATTGCTATTGCTTTAAATGCTCTAGGAACAGAGTCAGATATTTCTATCGTTTCTGCAACGAATACAAATATTGAAACAGCCATCTGGCACTACGCAGCACCGGCACATCGCGCCGCTTTACGTGCAAATGTTTCTGATGCGCTCAATCAATTCCTCAAAGCATCTGCTGCCGGAAGCGATCATCAACTTGCATTTGCACGTGGGTTTGCAGAATCTGCAGCAACTCCAGAACAGAGCCAAGAAATTGTTGAAATCCTCAACGGATCAATTAAGGGACTAACAGTTGATGCCGAACTCCGTTGGCACTTAGTTATCTGCGCCGTTAAGCGCGGGCTACTGGGTGCATCAGATATCGATGCAGAGCTAGCAAAAGACAACACAGCACACGGAAAGCAATACGGAGCACTTGCTCACGCTGCTATTCCAACCGCTCAAGCAAAAGAGAAGGCATTTACATCAGTTACGACAGAGAATCTCAGCAACACAATTCACGCCTACACATGTCGCGGATTTAACGTTGCTCTGCAATCTGAATTACTGACTCCATTTATCGATCGCTACTTTGCAATTTTGATCGACCTCTGGAACACCAAGGGTTATGAGATTGCTGAAACAACTGCGACGATGCTATTTCCTGCATTCGTTGTTACTGACGAGACATTGGCGAAGGCTCAAAAGTGGCTCGATGTCACTGGCAAAGATGCGCCAAATGCTCTTCGTCGAGTTATCACTGAGGGTCGAGATGCGCTTGCACGATCACTGCGTGCACAGAAGAAGGATGCTTAATTACTCGATATGAGTAATTACTGACTTTGAACTCTTCTTGCGCGTCGCTGTTGCTACATAAGTAAGCAGAGAAATCACCAAAAACATTACGGTTGGAACTACAACGAATGTAATTATGGTCTCGAGTGCGCTCAGCGCTGGTCCAGGAATAAACCCATCTTCTTGATTAATCATGTTCATAAGATTGATTAGTTTACGCAGTAGCTGCTGCCACGCCAAATGGCTCTAAATACGGCAGCCACGTTTTATCTGTACGACCTGTACCAAGAATTCTCCATGCAGCCCCAACTGGTTCGCGTGGCAAAGTACGCAGGCGCCAACCTAAATCTTTCAGTGGCTTATCCGCCTTCGTGTGATTGCAACGATGACACGCAGAGACAACATTTTCCCAATTATGTGCACCGCCACGACTGCGTGGAATTACGTGATCAATTGACGTTGCAGGTGCTGCGCAATAAACGCATCGACCACCATCTCGAGCAAAAATTGCACGACGAGATAGTGGAACTGAATGACGATATGGAATACGAACAAATTTATTTAATCTAATAACTGAAGGAAGTGCGATTTCACCAGATGAATAACGCAAAACACTTCCAGAGTCTTCAACCATTGTTGCCCGTGAATTCAGGACAAGAATCAGAGCACGGCGATCTGAAATAACACCTAGAGGTTCGTAGGTGGCATTTAGGACCAGCGTCCGCAACATATGCACTCCGATTCTCAGCACGTGGCTCGCACCGATTGGTTTATCTTGCCTCAAAATGAGCCGACTAGGGGGTATTTCAAGGCAAATTTTTCATGTCAATTTGGTTAGAGTGTGATTTATGAGCGAGAACGTGCAACAGATCTGGCAGTGGTTTAGCGGCTCCCCTTTACGCATTTTGTTAGTCATTGCCGGTGCACTCTTCACTCAATACTTTGGCGGCCGCGCTATTGATCGCGCCATGACTCGTCTGGCATCAGCTGACTTAATTCCTGGCCCAACAAATACAGTTGCTCGACAGAAAGAGCGTGCACGAACAACTGGCATGGTCTTATCAAGCACACTTAATGCAATTATCTGGGTGCTTGCAATTGCAATGATACTTGGCGAGTTTGGATTTAATCTTGGTCCAATCATTGCATCCGCTGGTGTTATCGGTGTTGCACTCGGACTTGGTGCACAGACATTAGTGCGCGACATTCTCTCCGGTATTTTTATGCTTATTGAGGATCAATACGGTGTTGGCGACAAAGTAGATGTTTTAGATGTTAAAGGAACCGTTGAAAAGGTTGGCTTAAGAATTACAACGGTGCGCGATGAAAGCGGAACTCTTTGGTATCTGCGAAATGGTGAAATTTTAAAAGTTGGAAATCTTTCTCAATCTGGTTGATTAACCATGGCATTAGCTGCCATTTCAAGGTATTCCCACAACTGACTCTTTAGATCTTCGCGAATCTTTAAATCAGCGACAGCTTCTCTCATGCACGATAGCCACTCATCACGTGCTTGCGTATCGATATGAAACTCTGCATGACGCATGCGAAGACGCGGATGCCCACGCTCTTCTGTATAGGTTGTTGGACCGCCCCAATACTGCTCAAGAAACATTTTCAGGCGAAGTGCAGCACCGTGTAGATCATCTTTTGGATACATGGGTGCAATTACAGGGTTGATGGAGACAAGTGCGTAAAAATGTGAAACTAATTGCTCAAATGCTTCGCTTCCAATTTCATCATAGATAGTTGTCATGAGGTGATTGCCTCGCGCGACTGACCTTTGGCAATCTGTAGCACAAAGTATGAAGTCACTAGGCACATCGCTGCGCTTATATAAAACGCAATCGCATAATCACCAAACTGAACGCGCAAAACTGCTGCACCGAATGCGGCAATTGCTCCACCGATTTGATGTGCAACGAATACCCATCCATACACAACCGTTGCTCTCTCTGGACCAAGGATTGTGCGACAGAGCATGATTGTTGGTGGAACTGTTGCAACCCAATCGAGTCCGTAGAAAATGACAAAAACCAGTGTTGAAGGGTGAACAGTTGCAAAGAGAATCGATGGCAGAAGTAGAAGTGATAATCCTCTTAAACCGTAGTAGAAAAAGAGCAACTTGCGTGGATCGTATTTATCTGTGAGCCAGCCTGATGCAATTGTTCCAACTAAATCAAAGACTCCTACTAGCGCCAATAATGACGCCGCTGTTGTCATGCCCATTCCGTGATCATGTGCTGCAGGAATGAAGTGAGTGCCAATTAATCCATTCGTTGAAAGTCCGCAAACAAAGAAGGAACCAAATAAATACCAAAAGTCTTTTTTCTTACTTGCTTGTTTAAGCGTATCAATTGCTAACGCACCCGCACCCATTGAGCTCTTGGCTGGAGCAACCCAATCTGCTGGAGCGCCATAAGGAAGAACCCCTGCATCTTGTGGACGTTCTTTAAGAAACAACCAGACGAATGGAATCAGAGCGAGTGCAATAAAGGTGATGGATAACGAAACGCTCTTCCAACCATTCATCTCTGCAAGATGCGACAGACCTGGTAAGAAAATCAATTGTCCCGTTGCAGAGCTTGCAGTCAGAGCGCCAATAACGAGTCCACGTTTTTGAACAAACCAACGATTAGCAACAGTTGCTGCAAAAACCAGTGCAAGTGAGCCAGTGCTTGCTCCAACCACGAATCCCCAGAGTGCCATCAGTTGCCATGGAGCATTCATAAAAATTGTTAGTCCGGCGCCGACGCTGACGGCAAATAGTGCTGACATCACAACTCTGCGAATTCCAAAACGCTCCATGAGCGCTGCAGCGAAGGGTGCAACTAATCCGTAGACAAGGACGTTGATGGCAACTGCTAATGAAACTTGTTCACGGCCCCAGCCAAAGGCATCTTCAAGAGGAATGATCAGAACGGATGAAGCACTTCTAAATCCTGCTGTAATTGCTAACGTTATAAATGTGACACCGACTGCAAACCACGCAGGGTGCAATAACCTTTTCTTAGACAATTACTTTGGTTCCTCGAGGTATTCAGCCAAAAATTCGCGTTCTTCATCGCTCAGTGGACGAGAGCGCTTTGTTTCAACAGAGACAGCTACTTGAGTGGTTTTTACTCGGGCACGAATAACACCCTTATGAATAATCTCGTACTCCATTTCAAAGGAGGCGTTACCGATTCGTGTAATCCAAATCTGGCAATCAACATCCATGCCGCCGTCATAAATAGGTTCGATGTAATCAACTTCGGCACGAGCAACAACCATGTCGAATAGCAAAGGTGTCTTGCCGGCTTTTTGGCGTGAGAACCACGTGAAATCTGAACGCGCTTCTTGTACGTACGTTAAATACTTTGCGTTATTGATATGACCGAAAGCATCTAGGTCATCCCAGCGAACATGAACTTTTGCTAGATATCGCATTAGCGTGTCAGCTTTCTATACGTCACGCGGTGCGGACGAGCGGCATCAACACCGAGTCGCTCAATTTTATTCTTTTCATATGATTCGAAGTTTCCTTCAAACCAGAACCACTTTGAATCCCCCTCGTAAGCCAAAATGTGTGTCGTGATGCGGTCTAGAAACCAACGATCGTGGGAAATAACGACGGCGCAACCAGGGAATTCAAGGAGTGCGTTTTCAAGAGAACCAAGTGTTTCAACATCTAAGTCATTCGTTGGTTCATCGAGCAGTAATAAATTGCCGCCTAACTTGAGGGTGAGCGCAAGATTTAAACGGTTTCTTTCACCGCCTGATAAAACTCCAGCAGGCTTTTGTTGATCTGGACCTTTAAAACCAAAAGCAGAGACATATGCACGAGATGGCATTTCAACTTGTCCAACCTTGATGAAATCTAAACCATCAGAGACAACTTCCCAGAGAGATTTCTTTGGATCAATTCCGCCACGTGACTGATCCACGTAAGCAATCTTTACTGTTTCACCAACTTTTACAGAGCCACTATCTGGGGTTTCCATACCTAAAATGGTTTTAAAGAGAGTTGTTTTACCCGCGCCGTTAGGTCCGATAACGCCGACAATTCCGTTACGTGGCAAGGTGAATGAAAGATCGTCAATCAGTAAACGTTCGCCAAATCCCTTTGATAAGTGTTCAACTTCTACGACAACATTTCCAAGGCGTGGTCCAGGTGGAATCTGAATCTCTTCAAAGTCGAGTTTGCGCATCTTGTCAGCTTCGGCTGCCATCTCTTCATAACGAGCAAGACGTGCTTTGGACTTTGTCTGACGTCCCTTTGCATTCTGGCGAACCCAATCGAGTTCTTCTGCCAAACGCTTTGCGCGCTTTGCATCTTTCTGACCTTCAACCTTAAGACGTGCAGACTTTGTCTCTAGATAAGTCGTGTAATTGCCTTCGTATGGATATGCACGGCCGCGATCGAGTTCGAGAATCCATTGTGCAACGTTGTCCAAGAAGTATCTATCGTGAGTAATCGCTACTACGGCGCCTGGGTACTTGTTTAGGTGTTGTTCGAGCCACAAAACAGATTCGGCGTCCAAGTGGTTTGTAGGTTCGTCGAGCAATAACAAATCAGGTGCTTGCAATAGTAATTTACATAATGCAACGCGGCGCTTTTCTCCACCGGATAAAACCTTTACATCAGCATCCGGCGCCGGACAACGAAGTGCATCCATCGCTTGCTCAAGTTGTGAATCTAAATCCCATGCGTTGCGGTGATCTAGTTGTTCTTGAAGTGTTCCCATTTCAGCCAGTAACTTGTCGTAATCAGCATCGGGGCTAGCCATTTCTTCAGAGACTGCATTGAAACGATTAAGGAGAGCCATAGTTTCGGCAACACCCTCTTGCACATTTTCTAGAACGGTCTTTGTTTCATCCAGCACTGGTTCTTGTAACAAGATTCCAACTGTGTAACCAGGAGTTAAAAAAGCTTCACCGTTTGATGGTTGTTGTAATCCAGCCATGATCTGCAAGACAGTGGATTTACCGGCACCGTTAGGGCCAACAACGCCAATCTTGGCGCCAGGTAAAAACATGAGAGTGACATCATCAAGAATTACTTTTTCGCCGTGCGCTTTACGCGCCTTCTTCATCGTGTAAATGAACTCAGCCATAGGACGAAACCTTACTAGTTCTTATCGGTAGACTTGCCCGTGTACATACAGGTGCCTGTAGCTCAGTCGGATAGAGCACCCGCCTTCTAAGCGGGTTGTCGCAGGTTCGATTCCTGCCAGGCACACAATAAAAAATATCCCGGCCTCTAGATTAGAAGCCGGGATATTTTAATTACTGATTAATTACTTGATCTTTGCAATCTGCTCTTTAGCCTTGGTTGCAAGTGGACCAGTGATTTGTGCAAAGCCCTTTTCTGGGTACTTTGTTGGGCACTGTTCGAGAAGGTATGTGTACCAATCTCTTACGATTGCTTGCTTTGCAGCATCTTTACCTGAGCTGTAACCAAGACCGTATGAAGTTGTTCCGATTGGATATGCACCAGGAATCTTCTTTGCGAAGTCCACTGAAACTGTTCCATTGGCATTAATTGTTCCGCCGCCAAGGAAGATTGATGTTCCAGCAGCATCAGGTGCCACAAACTCACCATTAGCATTTTGGACATATGCAACAGGCAGTTTGTTATCAAAAGCGAAGCTCACTTCACTATATGTAACTGACCCGACTTTGCCCTTCACGCCAGCTGAAACTGCAGCTGAACCAGAAGCACCTTGGAAGTTAAAGAATGTTGAGATGTTATTTGGCGTTGCATTAGAGAACACTGATGCCTGCGCTTTTGGCCAGATACGAGTATCTGGGTTTGATGCGTTAGCACCCTTTAAGAAGCGAGTGAAGTTCTCAGTAGTACCTGATGAATCTGTGCGGTACCAGACTGTGATCTGTTGCTTTGGTAGGTCGATGTTAATTGTCTTGGTGTTATAAGACTTAACTTTCGCCTTACCGTTCTTATCTAGTACAGGAACAGTCTTTGTAACTTTCTTACCCTTATTTGTTGTAGTGATCTTGCGTGTTTCATAGACCGGAGTCTTTACTGTGCGCTCGTTATCTGCTGCGATTTCTGGAGCATCCCAATTTGTGATGTAACCAGAGAAGATCTTTGCGATAGTTGCAGGGCTTAAATAAATTGGCTCTTTAACTGTAGGTAAGTTGTACATCACTGCAATTGGTGCTGCATACACAGGTGCGTAAACAATTCCTGCTGGCTCACCTGAAGAAAATGGTGCATCTGATCCTGCGAAATCTACGAGACCTGCTGTGAAGTCTGTGCGTCCTTTACCTGAACCGCCACCTGGGTAATTAACTGTGTGGCCTTTATCTTTTGCGAAATCTGCTTTACATGCATCAATGAGGGGAAGTGCGAATGTTGCTCCGCTGCCGTTAATAGATCCTGCAAATGCTGGTGTTACTGATACGAAAAGTGCAGAAGTAGCAATCGCTATGACTGCTAGTCTCTTGCGAGAATTCATCTATTCCTCCATGTTTAAGAACTACGTGTGAGGAAAAACTATTGATTCACACCTAACAACTGGGTTTTTTCAGGCAAACGAGTTGTGTAAGTTAAGTAAACAATTGGTGAATGAATTTACCCGAATCGGCCAGTCACATAATCTTCTGTGCGCTTATCCCCTGGGTTCGAGAAAATTTCAGAGGTAGAAGCGCACTCAATCAAGCGACCTGGGCCGCCATCGGATAAGAAGAATGCTGTTCGATCAGATACACGCGCTGCTTGCTGCATGTTGTGAGTAACAATGACGATGGTCATGGTTTCAGATAGCTCGCGAATGGTTTCTTCAATGCGAAGAGTGGAACCTGGATCCAGCGCTGAACATGGCTCGTCCATCAAAAGAACTTGTGGCTTTACTGCAAGAGAGCGCGCAATACACAAACGCTGTTGCTGGCCGCCCGATAGCGCTCCACCGTATTCGCCTAAACGATCCTTCACTTCATTCCATAAACCTGCACGGCGTAGGCAATCTTCTAGAAGTTCATCTTGATTAGGAACCTTCAGTTGAGCCAACTTCAAACCTGAGAGAACGTTCTCTTTAATGGTCATAGAAGGAAATGGGTTCGGCTTTTGGAAAACCATTCCGATGCCAAGTCTGATCTTTGTTACATCTGTGCCTGATTCGTAAATGTCTTTACCTTCAAGAATCACTTCGCCTGCCATTGCAGCGCCCGGAATGAATTCGTGCATGCGATTAAGGATTCGAATAAATGTTGATTTACCGCAACCTGATGGACCAATCAGAGCTGTCACAGTTCCTGGGAAAAAATCTAACGAGATGTCATCAATGACGTGCTTATCACCGAACCATGCATGAATGTTTTTGGCTTCAAGTCCCGTGCCTGCAACGCGCGCTCTTTCGCCACCAGATCGAGTGGAAGCAACATTGGATAGCGATGCAATTGATTGTGATGACATTAGGAACGGACCTTTCGATTACCTACGATGCGAGTGATTGAAAAGAAGAAGAGAACAAGAATCATCAGAACAAGAATGCCGGTCCATGCGCGAGCAACAGCGGTTTCAGTGCCTAATGAGAAGTTCTTCCAAATGTAGAAAGGAAGTGCGGAGCTATTGCCGCTAAATGGATTGAGATTAATTGCATCGGCCCCACCCATAGTCAAAAGCAGTGGCGCTGTTTCACCAGCAACGCGAGCAACACCCAGGATTACCGCAGTGATCAAACCACTGCGAGCCGCAGGAATAACAATCATCGCAACTGTGCGCCACTGTGTACCACCGAGGGCCGTACCTGCTTCGCGTAAATCCTGTGGAATTAATTTAAGAACTTCTTCAGATGTACGTGCGACTGTCGGAATCATCAAAATTGCAAGCGCCATTGCACCAGCTCCTGCAGAGTATTGATTACCCAACGCAATCATCCAGACTGCATAGATGAACAATCCAGCAACAATTGATGGAATTCCACTCATAGCCTGAACAAAGAATCGAACGATTGCGGCTGCTTTGCCATTAATTTCGGTGAGATACAGAGCCGTTAGCAAACCGACTGGAACGCTGACTAGAGTTGCAAGAAAAACAATATAGAGCGAACCGATAAGTGCGTGAAGTAATCCGCCTTCTTCAAGTGGCGCATCCGATGCGGTAACTGACATGTCTGCTGTAAATATTCCAAGTGATAAGCCACCTATGCCGCGACTGACGATTTCGAACAAAATCGATGCAAGGGGTGCAATAACTAAAATTGCTGCAACGTAAACAAAGATTGTGCTAATCGAGTTAAAAGCAGCTTTGCGATCTCGGCGAATGCCAGTGATTAATGAAGAGATAACGATGGCCACAATAAATAGCGCGCCGACAAATCCAAGTTTTCCTTTAAGGGGGCTATATCCAACAACTGCAAAGGTAATTGCGATAGTTGCAATAGCTCCAATGAGTTCAGGTATCGCCTGTCGAAAAGATGGGCGCCACGGTTTTTGAGGAGTTGCTAGTACTGCAGTACTCATTAACCCTTCCTCGCTGTCTTATTAATAATGGCGTTCGCCACGAAGTTAACGAGCAGAGTTACAACGAAGAGTACAAAACCAGCAGCCATGAGCGCTTTTAGTTCGTCTGGATTAGCTTCACCAAATTTGTTTACGATCATCGAAGCGACAGAGCCACCAGCACTGAGAAGCACTTCGATGCGAATATCAAAGACAATATTAAGAACTGTATAAACCGCAACGGTTTCACCGAGGGCTCGACCAAGACCAAGCATCGCTCCACCAACAACACCACCGCGGCCGTAAGGGAAAACAACTGAGCGAATCATCGACCACTTAGTCGCACCGAGTGCATATGCAGCCTGCACACGATCAAGTGGAGTCTGTGCAAATACTTCACGCGAAATAGAAGTAATAATTGGAATGATCATTATTGCAAGTACAAGACCTGCGATAAATGGCGAGCGACTAAATGCATTGGCGGGCATGTCAAAGATAGGTATAAAGCCAAGATATTTATGAATTAATTTCGCCCAGTATTCGGCGTGCGGCATCAAAACGAAATATCCCCACAAACCAAATACAACAGATGGAATAGCAGCCATTACGTCGATGACTAAGACCATTGGTTTTTTTAACCAGTTAGGTGCGTAATAAGAAAGGAAGAGCGCTGCGCCAACTGAAATAGGAAAACCAAAAAATAGTGCGATTAGACCAATTACTAATGTGCCCCACAACATCGCGCCGATTCCATATTGACCAAGAATTCCTGCATCAGGTTGCGGAACGATCCAATCAAAACCAGTTATGAATCTAAGACCTTCAGATTGGAAGACTGATAAACCGTTATACAAAAGAAATAGTGAGATTAATCCGAGAATCAACAACGAAGAAAAGCCGCCAGCTGTTACGACACCGCGAAAAACTTTGTCCGAAAATCGCGGGACCGTGGTGATCTCGCGCTTGGGCGGAAGAGATGGTGCGGCTGTGCTCACGAGGTGATACTGCTATTACGCCGGTGAAAATGGGCGGATGGATGGTTACGAGAAGGTGAACGAGTGGTGAAATTAATCCCGAGCCCGTCCGCGGCCGATACATTTGCCCCATGGCACTTGAGCACCCACATCTGATCTGGATTGATTGTGAGATGACTGGGCTCTCCCTCGAAAGCGACGTACTGGTTGAAATCGCCGTCCTTGTCACAGATAGCGAACTCAACGTCATCGGCGATGGTGTCGACGTTGTCATCAAAGCCACCGACGCGCAGTTGGCAGCAATGAATGAGTACGTCACCGAGATGCACACTAACTCTGGGTTAATTACTGAAATTCCTAAGGGAATCTCCACAGCTGATGCCGAAGCACAAGTGCTCGCATACCTAAACGCATCTGGCGTCACAGAAGGTAAGTCGCCATTAGCCGGAAACTCTGTCGGAGTTGATCGCTCATTTATCGCACGCGATATGCCATTACTAAATAACTTCTTGCACTACCGCACCATCGATGTCTCATCCGTTAAAGAGTTAGCACGCCGCTGGTTTCCACGAGTTTATTTTGCAGCCCCTGCTAAGACCGGAAATCATCGCGCCCTCGGTGACATAAAAGATTCCATCGCTGAGTTGAAGTACTACCGCGAAGCAGTATTTGTTGCATCCCCCGGCCCCGAGTCCGCACAGTTAAAGGAGATTGCCGAACGTATTGGCGGGTAGTATTAGCACCTCATGGTGGGCGTAGCTCAGCTGGTAGAGCACCCGGTTGTGGTCCGGGATGTCGCGGGTTCGAGCCCCGTCGCTCACCCCACTATTTTCTTGTCCTGCATTAATTACAAATTGAAGGAGCACGACTGTGATCTTTGATGTTGTCGTAGAAATTCCTGCAGGCAGTCGCAACAAATACGAAATCGATCACCGCACTGGAGAAGTTCGACTCGATCGAATGCTCTTTACTGCAACACGTTTTCCACACGATTATGGTTTCGTAAAAAACACACTCTCAAATGATGGCGATCCACTCGATGCTTTAGTCATGTTGGACGAACCAACATTTCCTGGCTGCGTAGTTTCTTGTCGCGTCATCGGAATGTTTCGCATGACGGACGAAAAAGGTGGCGATGACAAACTTCTCTGTGTCGCAGCCGGTGATATCCGCAAATCAAATTTGACTGATCTCAAAGATGTTCCGACGTATGAATTAGAAGAAATTAAGCACTTCTTTGAAGTCTATAAAACCCTCGAGCCAGGCAAAGAAGTCCACGGCGGAGAATGGGTTGGCCACGACGCCGCAGAGCTGGAAATCAACGCGTCATACAAGAGATATCAGGATTCACATTAATTAAGGCGCCTATCGGCAAGTGGTAATTACCGACCACGCGCTGATAGGGTCTGCCAAGCATTTGAAGTCACCCACTTCAAATGGGTTGTTAGCTCAGTTGGTAGAGCAGGTGACTCTTAATCACCGGGTCGGGGGTTCGAGTCCCTCACAACCCACTTATGAGCGTAAGTGGCTCTGAATAAATCCTCACTATTAGTCAATGACTTGGTGAGTATCAATCATCAGGTTACTTCTTCCTGACATACCCCTTCGGGCACTTCGCGCCCTTCTTTACATACTTAGTTTTTGTTCCCTTTACGCACTTTTGCTTAAGAAGTAGTGTGTTTGTCAGGTCGCCAAGATTAAGTGCAAGGCCTGCAATGGAAGGAATTACTGAGAGCAATTCTGTTAACTCTTTCTGCTTCTTTGCTGCTGCATTTGCTGCGGTAATGCGTGCAGCTTCTGCTGCGGCGGCAACTCGTGCAGCTTCTGCAGCTGCTGCTTCATTTGCATCTAGCGAAGAATCAGTTGTGGTTGCAGAGAGTGAAGAAGATGCTGTTGATAGTCCAATGCTATTTCTTGCTTTAATCGTTACTGAGTAAGCGGTTCTTCCATTTAAGCCAGTAATGGTGAAGGGTGATGTTGTTGTCCCTGCAGATATATAGGGAGCGCCATTGAGTGAGTACTCATAATCAGTAATTGCTGCACCACCATCATCGCCAGGAGTGAATGCGATAGTTAATTGTTTATTTCCGCCAGTGACAGAGGTGAGAGTGGGGGCCGCAGGTGCCGTGGCAGGACCTGTAACTGTGAGGGTAAATATTGTGCTTGCAGAAAACGAACCATTAGTAGCGGTGACTGTGTAAGCAGTAGCAGAAGCAGCAGTACTTGGTGTGCCAGTTAGTGCACCAGTTGCTGTATTAAAACTCATTCCAGGTGGAGTGGGAGTGATAGAAAAGACATCAGCTAGTGCCGACATATTAACAATTTCAAAACCGATTGCTGCAGTGTTAACGGCTATGGTTTCAGAGGAAGATGTGAGTGTAAAGGCGGGAATATCTCCAAAAGTACCCAAAGCAATGAATGTTACAGAGTTACCAATAGTGACAGAGGTGAGTAAAGTAGTGTTTGTGAAAGCATTAGAACTAATAGTTGTTACAGAATCAGGAATGGTGACAGTGGTGAGTCCAGTTGTTTCAAAAGCATAGTCACCAATAGATGTTACAGAGTTACCAATAGTGACAGAGGTGAGTAAAAAACTTTCAAAAAAAGTATAGCTACTAATAGTTGTTACAGAATCAGGAATAGTGACAGAGGTGAGTCCAGAATGTGCGAAAGCAGCTATACCAATAGTTATTACAGACTCAGGAATAGTGACAGTGGTGAGTGAAGTAGTCCAAGCGAAAGCACCCTCACCAATAGTTGTTACAGAGTTACCAATAGTGACAGAGGTAAGTGAAGTATTGCCGTCAAAAGCAGAATCACCAATAGTTGTTACAGAGTTAGGAATAGTGACAGAGATAAGTCCAGAACCTGCGAACGCATTAATACCAATAGATGTTACAGAGTTAGGAATAGTGACAGAGGTAAGTAAAAGATTTCCCCAGAAAGCTCCGTTAACTATAAATGTTACACCTGGTGCAATAATGACTGACCCAGTACATCCCTGCCCACCGGATATCTCATAGCTACTACCTATTAGTTCTACATAGTATGTAGATGGGTTGCCGTCATCCTCAGCCACTGAATCATCCAGTACTCCGGTGTTGCAGTTAAAGTTACCAATCGGACCGCCAATAGCCTGTGCTGGAGTGAAATGAGAAGTACTCAGTACTAGTGACAAAAGTAATGTGAAAATAATTTTCTTTAGCAAATGTAACTACTCTCCACTGCAGATACTTACAAGTACCTTTGAGCACTTGGGCTAGATGTAATAAGCCCAGCCTCTGCGAAGAGTGGACGGTTAAACCGTTCCTAAATTAATGTTGTAAGTGTATACATCTTGCTAATAAATTGATAAAGTTACACGCGAAGGACTAGTTGGTAGAGCACGGTGACTCACTGAGAATGCGTAAGCAGGCTCTGTGAGGCTGTGTAGCAATGCTTGAGCGTGAGCGAAAGATTGCTATACGACTCTTAATCACCGGGTCGGGGGTTCGAGTCCCTCACAACCCACTTAGGTTTTTACAACCCCTCAGCAACACCTTTATTGAGTTCAATCTTTCCACCGATGTGATCTGAACTCTTTGTTGATGTGCCAGCCTTGCCATAGGCAACATAGATAGCGTTCTTCAGAGCTTCTGCATCGATGCCATAGAAATTGAGCAAGTAATCAAGTCCACCACCGTGGGTAAATGTGTCGTTGATTCCAACTGGAATCAATCGTGGTCCAGGATTTTGCGCAAGGTGCATAGCCACTTCACTTGCAAGCCCGCTTGTTACAAGGTGATTTTCATATGTAATGACGGTCTGCGCTTCTTTGATTTGGGCAAAGAGATGAGGATCTCCAAATGGCTTAATGGTGTTGATATTAATCAACGCCAGATCAGCAAATTCTTTTCTTAGTTCAGTAACAACATTGATTGCAGTTGCAGTCAGAGAACCGCTTACAAGTACGAGTACTTTGCCGCCTGTAAAGATCTCTCGTGATTGGCCTATTGAGATTGGGCTCTGGTGAAGTTTAGGAACTAGACCGCGAAGAGCTCTGATGTAAACAGGTCCATCGATGGCATACGTCTCTTCAAGGATTGATGACATATCGCTGGCATCAGATGCTTCAACAACTGTCATGTTCGGCAGTTGTTTCATCAAACCGATGTCATCGATTGCTTGGTGTGAAACACCACCTGGAGTTGTAAGTCCTGGGAGAAATCCAACGAGGCGAACAGGCAAGTTTGGATAAGCGATAGATAGCGCGATTTGTTCGTAAGGTCTGCGCGTTGTGAAGACTGCAAAGCTTGGATAGATCGGGCGCATACCTTCGCGTGCAAAGCCAGAAAGAGTCAGCGTAAGATTTTGTTCAGCCATTCCACCTTTAAATGCACGATCTGGAAAGGCTGCTGCAAATTCATCAGCTTCGCAGCTGGCAGTTAAATCATTGGTGATGACAACAACATCTTTATGTTTCTTGCCGTGCTCTACAAGTGCTGTTGCAAATGGCTTTGAGATGATTTCATTCATTTGGCAGCGATCTCTTTCTCAAGGCCTTCACGCTCTGATTCAGTTAATCGGATGAAGTGAAGTTTTTTGTCATCCCAGCGCTTTTTTAAGAATGTAAATCCCGTCCATGGCTTTGTTCGACACAAAATCGCAACAGGCTTATCTGAACTCTGAGCTTTCTTGCACGCTGCTGTAATCGCATCGACATCGTTGCCATCTACTTCAAAGACTTGCCATCCAAACGCTGCGAACTTATCCCCGATTGGTTCTATCGGCATGATTTCCTTCATTGGACCATCTACTTGCATGCCGTTGATGTCCACAATTACTTTCAGATTCGTTAGCGATTCAGCACTTGCAAGCTGAAGAGATTCCCACGTTGCACCCTCTTGTAATTCACCATCAGAGAGAAATACCCAGATATCGCCAGCTTTTTTCTGTAAGCGACGTGCCATTGCACGACCAACGCTTACGCCAAGTGCTGTTGCAAGAGAACCAGCAGATACAACAACACCTGGTGAGTGTTCTGCTGCAATTAGTTCTAGTAATCCACCATCGCTGCTCTCGCTAACGAGTGCGCTCTCATCGAGGCGACCAATTGAAACGAGTGCACAATACTGCGCAGTGCCATAGTGCGCAGGAGAGAGAACTAGAAGATCAGGTCCTTCGCCAAGCCAGAGTTCGCCATTAATTTCTTGGCGCGATTTATTTGGAACACTTACAAATTTTGGTGGTTGCATCGGACCCTTACTTGGGCCGAGGTCTAGAACATTGCAATACAAAGAAGCAAAGATTTCAGCAGAACCACATGCTTGGGCTAGATATCCACCATTTGCGCGAATAGTCCAACGCGCTGCAGAGACGCGAATATCGCGTGCAACTTCTGCTGCGCTCTTACTCGTCACTGTGGTTCCTCATTTCCCAGATAGGCCCTCTTCATCGCGGCTAAATCTATCTTTCGCATTTCAAGCATTGCTTGGGTCGCTCGCTTGGCACCTTCGGGGTCGGAACCACCGAGATATTGACCCATTTCAGGAGCTGTTACTTGCCATGAAACTCCGAATTTATCTTTAAGCCATCCGCATTGGCTTTCCATTCCGCCGTCAGCAATTAAAAGATCCCAGTACTTATCAATTTCTGCTTGATCTTGACAAGGTATCTGAAAGGAAATCGCTTCACTGTGTGGGAATTGCGGTCCGCCATTTAACCCAATGAAATTTTGGCCGAAGATTTTAAAGTTAACGACAATTTCTTCGCCTTCTAAGTTGCCAGGAGTGTCAGTTGGCGCAATCCAATTATCTTGGACTGAGCTATTAGGAAAAACGCTTGTGTAGAAATTTGCAGCTTCGCGAGCACGACCGTTAAACCAAAGGCAAGTAGTTAATTCCATCCGAGAATCGTAATGCATCTCCTGAGCTTGCAATCTAGGATGGTGACATGGCTTCGCGCATTATTTACCTACCATTCGACCACTTACATCGTGGTTATGGTGCGCTGAAGAACGCTGATCCAAAAACAGATGTAATTGCAATGGTTGAAAGTGCTCGCATGACAACAGGGCGAGCATGGCATCCGATGCGACTATTTTTTCTTATTTCATCCGCTCGGCACTTTGCAGAGTCCCTTCGTAATGAAGGTTTTTCGGTGCATTATGAAAAAGCACCAACGACGATTGATGGACTAAAGAAGATTCAGGGCTTGGTTCCTGGTGCTCCAATTGTTTGCGCCGAACCATCATCGTTTAAGCAATATGCAGCGTTGAAAGAGTTTGGAGTTTCATTCGTTGCTAATGATTTCTTCTTAACATCTCGCACTGATTTTGCTACGTGGGCGGGGGTGCAAAAATCTTTTCTGATGGAGAACTTTTATCGGGCTCAACGTGTTCGCTTAAATATTCTTGTAGAAGGTGGCAAGCCAACTGGTGGAGCGTGGAATTTCGATAAAGAAAATCGTTTGCCGCCGCCTAAGAATTATGAGTGGCCAAAGTATTTGGAACATTCACGCGATGCTATTGATGACGAAGTTGCAAAAGAACTGAACTACTCCCCTGGCACGACGTGGGCAACCACCCGAGAAGGTGCGCTGGCTCAGTTGAAGAATTTCATCACGAATCACTTTGCCACCTTCGGTCCATATGAAGATGCGATGGCAAATGACAATTGGGCGGTTCATCACTCATTACTGAGCCCATATTTGAATAACGGATTGCTGCATGCACAAGAAGTTGTTGATGCAGCGGTGCAAGCTTTTGACGGTGGATCTATTCCGATTGCTTCGTGTGAGGGGTTTGTTCGCCAAATAATTGGATGGCGTGAATACGTCAACGGCATGTATTGGTACTTGGGTGAAGAGTATGAAAAGAACAATCAGTTAGGGGCTAAGCGCGAATTATTGCCACTTCTGCGTGATCCAGAGAAAACTTCGATGAATTGCGTAAAATCTATTGTCACCGACATCAATGAACGCGCATGGGTGCATCACATTCCACGGTTGATGGTGCTGAGCAATCTAGCTCTCATTACTGGAACAAATCCACAACAATTCCTGGATTGGATGCGCGAAGTATTCATCGATGCAACGCAGTGGGTGATGGTTCCGAATGTGATTGGTATGGGTCTGCACGCAGATGGTGGAGCGATGATGACTAAACCGTACGCGGCAGGTGGTGCTTATATCTCGCGCATGAGTACGTACTGCAAAGGGTGTGCATACGATCCAAAACTTAGAGTTGGTGAAACTGCGTGCCCATTTACAACTCTGTACTGGGATTTCTTAGATCGTCACAAAGAAAGCTTTGCCAAGAATCATCGAATGAGCCAACAAGTATTTGGGCTTAATCGCTTAAAGGATCTGCCGGAATTGCGTGAGCGTGCACAGCAAGTGCTAAAAGGCTTAGATCAGGGAACTATTTAGCGCTTTTAAACTTTGGCAGATGTAGGTCAAAGCGAATAGAGAGTACGCGTGTAAGAACCACAACGGTTCCACTTATAACCGCGCTAACATTATTAGCAACATCTAATTGAATAAGAGATACGAAAGTTATCGCACCCATAAGTGCTGATGTCCCAATTGTTTCGCGATGAAGCAATACTGGCTCTAGCTGGCACAAGACATCGCGTAATAAGCCGCCTGTGACGGCAGTAACCACACCCAAAAGAATTGCACTGTACCAATCGATGTTTTGTTCAAAAGCTAACTGTGTTCCAGAAATTGTGGCAATTGCTAAACCAAAGGTGTCCATTACAAGAAGTGTTTTTCCGATACGGGTTACTCGTCTAAACAACAATGTGATGAGTACCGCCAAAAGTACTGCCACGATAATCCAGGGATCGGTTATCCAGTTCGGCTTTAATCCAAGCAAAATATTACGAAGCGTTCCGCCAGAAACAGATGCAATTGCAGCGATAAATGCGATGCCGCCGTAATCCAAACCTTTATCTGCTGCTACTCGCGCTCCAACCAATGCAAATACAAAGGTGGAAAGTAAGTCGAGTCCGTGAAGCAAATTCATGCCTCAATAGTAGAGTACGAACATGAGCAACCAAATTGAAACATCATTCCAAGTCCAATTAGACAACCGTGATCGCGCGACAGCTTTTGCCCGCCTTATCTTGGTTTTCCCTGTCTTTCTATTCCTTTCAAGTTTTTCAATTGAAACCTTCTTTAATGAGAATATGTTGCAGACATACGGCTTAGTCATTCTGCCTGTTGTTCTTGCTCTTCTATTTCGCGGGGTTTATCCAAGCTATGTACTTAGCTTTAACAAGGCGGTCTTTGGTTTAGTAAACCGAATCTGGGCATACATCGCACTGCTAACAGATGAGTATCCATCCATCGAAGACAGCGGTGTGGTCCGCATTACATATCCAGAGGTTGATGGCGGAAAGAGCCTTAGCCGTGGACTTCCTTTGGTTAAGTGGTTACTTGCAATTCCGCTGTACATCGTGGGATTTGTTTACGCCATCTACGGTTTCATCATGTTGATTCTGGCGTGGTTAAACATTATTTTTACAGGAACAATGTCAGCTTCTTCGGCAGATGCGATTGTTCGAGTGACTCAGTTCTGGAATCGAATTTATGGATATGCAGTCATTCTTGTAACTGATGAATATCCTTCATTTTCTCTATAAGAAGAAATGTTCGAATTTACTAACTTAGTAATTGCGCTTTGTTTATTACTAGGAGCAGTTCTTTATACGTCGGTGGGCCACGCAGGCTCATCGGCGTATATCGCTGTAATGACTCTCTTTAATCTTCCAAGCACAGTTATTAGACCAACGGCTCTGACTCTAAATATTGCAGTCTCGGCATATGCAAGTTGGCGTTATATCCGCAATAAATTCTTCGATAAGAAACTATTCCTGTTCTTAAGTTTGGGCGCAATTCCCGCTGCATTCATCGGTGGCCAGATCAACTTGCCTAGTGAAATCTATAAACCAATTGTAGGCGTGCTTCTCATTGTTTCCGGATTACGATTCATATTCTTAGCAGCAACGCGTGATCGCGAATTAAAGGCTGTTAATTACCCTTTGGCAATTGCGATGGGTATAGCAATTGGTTTTCTCTCAGGCATCACCGGAACTGGTGGAGGAATTTTTCTTTCGCCACTAATCATTTGGCTTGGATGGAATCACGTAAAACAAGCAAGTGGAACAGTTGCTGCTTTTATCTTTGTTAATTCCGTGGCCGGTCTTTTAGGTAATTACAGATCTACAGCGGCACTGCCAGACACATTGCCGCTCTTTCTTGGAGCAGTGATCATCGGTGCGCTCGTCGGTACTAGGCTTGGAATATCTCGATTTACATCCGTGGGTGTTAAACGTGCACTTGGTTCGGTGCTGATAATTGCAGGGCTGAAGTTTTCTTTATTCTAATTCATTAATTAACTTAAAGTGCCCGCCACCGAGTTGTCCTTGGTTGCGATAGAGCTCAAGTTTTTCGCGAGTATCTGCAATATCTAGATTGCGCATTGTTAGTTGACCGATGCGATCTGTTGGACCAAAGGCAGCGTTTTCTGTGCGCTCCATTGAGAGTTTTTCTGGGTGATAACTAAAGCCAGAGCCTTCAGTGTTAATGATTGTGAAGTCATCACCGCGACGAAGACGCAGCGTAACTTTTCCTGTAACCGCCGATGAAACCCAACGTTGCAGTGATTCACGGAGCATTAACGCTTGTGGATCTAGCCAACGGCCTTCATAAAGCAAGCGACCTAGTCTGCGACCTTCCGCGTGATAGTTAGCGATTGTGTCCTCGTTGTGAATCGCTGTGATTAAACGTTCGTATGCAATAAATAGCAGCGCCATACCTGGTGCTTCATAAATACCGCGGCTCTTTGCTTCGATAATTCTATTTTCGATCTGATCGCTCATTCCAAGACCGTGGCGTCCACCAACTGCGTTGGCTTCGTGAATTAGATCAACAGCTGACTTAAAAGATTTGCCATTAATTGAGTACGGGCGGCCTTGCACGAATTCGATTACAACATCTTCAGATTTAATCTCTACCTGCGGATCCCAGTAGCGGACGCCCATGATTGGTTGAACTGTTTCCAGTGAAACATCAAGGTTTTCTAAAGTCTTTGCTTCGTGAGTAGCGCCCAAAATGTTGGCATCCGTTGAATACGCTTTTTCAACGCTGTCACGATATGGAAGCTTGTGTTCTACGAGCCACTGTGACATTTCTTTACGGCCACCGAGTTCTTGTACAAATTCAGCATCTAGCCATGGCTTGTAGATTCTTAAGTTTGGATTAGCGAGTAAGCCATAACGATAGAAACGTTCAATGTCATTACCTTTATATGTTGAGCCATCGCCCCAAATATCAACGCCATCTTGAAGCATTGCGCGAACTAGAAGAGTGCCCGTTACTGCGCGACCAAGAGGAGTTGTGTTGAAATATTGCTTTCCACCAGAGCGAATATGAAAGGCACCGCAAGCAATTGCTGCAAAGCCTTCTTCAACGAGTGCTTCTTTGCAATCAACAATTCGTGAAATTTCTGCGCCATATTGTTTGGCGCGATCAGGAACACCATCAATATCTGGTTCGTCGTATTGGCCAAGGTCTGCGGTGTATGTGCAAGGAATTGCACCTTTATCGCGCATCCACGCAACTGCAACTGATGTATCTAAACCACCAGAGAATGCGATGCCAACCTTTTCTCCGATTGGCAGTGACGCGAGGACTTTGGACATGTGTGAAGTCTAACGGTGCAGCGGACTAGATTGCGCCTAATTCTTTTGCAAGGCGCTGCGCAAGTGCGGGCTGTACTTTCCATTCTGCAAGCATCTCTTTGTATCGGGTGACATCAATTGCATCTGGCTTAGCGCCGGTCTTAGTTGCGCGGATCATGAGATTGCGAGGCGTGTGTTCTCCCCCAACGAATTCAATTGCATCGACTCGGTATCCGAGTAATTTCAAGATTTGAGTACGAAATGAATCAGTTAAGAGATCGCCTAAACGCTCTCGCATAATTCCGTGTCTAGTGAGCATCGGCCATGGCTCAGGGATTTCTTGCATCTGAGTCTGTAAATCGTGATGACAACACGGCGCAATTAATAGCAGTTGTACGTTGTGCAAAACGCCCCACGCAATTGCATCATCTGTTGCCGTATCACAAGCGTGAAGAGCGATTGCAATATCTGCTGTCTTTATTGCAGTATCCGAAATCTCTTCTGCGCGGAATTCAATGGAATCCGTAATCCCCAACTTCTGCGCAATTTTGTTATTTCGATCTCTAGAATTTTCACGTACGTCAACACCGATGACTTGAGCAGCGACACCGGTTTTACGCAGATATTGATGCGTTGCAAATGTTAAGTAAGCATGACCACATCCAAGATCAACGATTAAAAGCTTTTCTTTTTTCTCTGGGAGAGCAGGTTCAAGAATTCTTAAAAACTCTTCAACTTGGCGGTACTTATCTTGCATCGAAGGTTTTATAACACCTTTGTGATCTGAGATTCCTACCTCAATTAAATAGGGATCACTTGAATCTAATAGGCGTTCTTTTGATCGATCGTGCGCAAGTGTTCGCTCGAAGGTTCCTTTGCCTTCATGAATCAAAGCTTCGCCTTTTTTGGTAATTCGTAGCGAGTAGGAACCTGTTGTGAATTCAACCAAGATATTTGCGTACCCGCTGTTGAGTAACTCAAGAATTGCACTGTTATCAGTGCCAATGTTTTTTGTGGTGTCTTGTTTTGCTTCACTCAGCACGAGTTGTAATTTCAAGCCGTCTTTAAGCTGTACGGGGCGAATATCGATGCGCTCATAGGTTGTTTGCATATTTCTGCGACGGCCTGAAAGAACTGCACGGACAAAGTTGTTTTGATCAAGAATTAGCTCTGCTGCTCTATTGAATGCAATATCTAACTCGAGCGACATTGCTCAAGTGTAAGGCTTATTTAACTGGTAGTTGAATTTGAATTGCCAAACCACCGAGTGGGCTCTTCGATAATGAAATGCTTCCTGAGTGTTCCTTAACAATTGCAGCGATAATGCTTAATCCCAGACCGCTTCCACCTGTATCGCGTGAACGTGAGCGATCGAATCGTTCGAATTCGTAACTAGCTTTGTTGTAAGCATCTTCAGGAAGTCCTGGGCCACCATCTTCAATGCGTACGTGCACTTCTTTACCCTTGCTCTTTAGTTGTACGCGCACGGGTGCATCTGCTGGGGTATGACGTCTAATATTTGAGAATATATTTTGAATCATTCGATCAATGTGATCACTCGATGCCTTGATTGCAAGCTCTGGTTCAATCTTGGAATCAATACTGCGATCTGGTGAAAGAATTTGGAAATCTCTTAAATGAGTACCAAGCGCAGATGAGATGTCATACAGCTCGAAATCAAGATGTGTAGCTTCATTGAGTTCGGCTGTGAGCAACAAATCATTAATCAAGGATTCCATGCGTTTAACTTCATGGTCTACTCGTTGAAACGCCTTGTCTTGATCTTCTTTTGCCGCAATTTTTTTGGAGCCAAGCAACTCTGAATATCCCTTAATGACTGTCAACGGCGTCCGTAATTCATGGGCGGCATCACTTAAGAATCGCTGCATTCTGACCAGCGATTGTTGTTCAAGTCTTCGGGAGTTATTGCGAAGCAACAAGAATGAGAGCGCAATTGCGATCATGTTTGCGCCGAAAAGAAAGGCTAGAAGTCGCGCAATATTATCGCGCCACTCTTTCTCTAAATCTTCGGTGGAAATTGCAACCACTAAGAACTCATTCTCTGGCAGTGGGATTGAGCGCATCCGATACGGCTCATCTGAGTTAACTGATATCGCCCTTAAAATCGAAGAACTGATGTTCTTCATTGACGTATCTAAAGGAAAGCGCTCCGAAGATTCAGTCAGTGAGATCTGCTCTCCACGCGGAGTAACAAGAACAACGGTGGCATCGATTCTGCCCGCATCCAGTGCAAAGAGTGCAGCGTTTAATAAATCTTCTTGATTTTGAAGAGCAGTTTGAATTACAAAATCTAGTCGTGAGTCCACTTGGCGAAGTGCAGCGCGATGTGAATCATCTAAGGCAAAACCACCGATTCCGAGAGATACCAAGGTTGTAATAAGAATTGAGAAGAAGGTAACTCGGAAGCGTTGATTCATTATTTACTTTGGTTCCAAAATTTGAAATCCAACTCCTCTGATGGTCTTGATTCCTTCAAATCCGTCGCGATGTAACTTTTTGCGCAAGTAAGAAATATAGGTATCCACAACGCTTGTCTCTGACTCGAAAGTAATCCCCCACACATCATCTAAGAGTACAGATTTGCTAAGAACGCGACCTTTATTTTCAAGCAGTATCGCGAGTAGTCGAAACTCTGTTGGTGATAAATCTACGAGATCTTCATTGAAGGTCACTTGGTGCTTCTCTTCATTGAGTGTTATTGGCCCACAGGAAAGCGTGGCAGCTGTGGTCGAAACTTTCGATGTACGGCGCAAGATTGCTTTGACTCGAAGCAATAACTCTTCTAATCCAAAAGGTTTTGTCACATAATCATCTGCACCTAAAGAAAGGCCTCGAGTGATATCTGCTCGGTCATTTCTTGCCGAGAGCATGAGTACTGGTGTCATGTCGTTTTGGGAACGCAAACGTTCAACTAAATCAAAACCATCCATTAAAGGCATGTTGATATCGATGATTAATAAATCTGGCTTAGCGGTGCGTAGCAATGTCAGGGCTGACATGCCGTCATTGGCCTGGAGAGTTTCAAACTCTGCGATGCGTAGTGCATCGCATACTAATTCACGTACGTTTGCTTCGTCGTCTACGACCATAATTTGAGGAGCCATGGCTATACCTTCGCACATTTCTAGATATCTGTAACTAACTTTAGGTGTTTTCTAAGCATCTCACAGGAGGTTCACAAAGAAATCTTCTACACTTTTGCCATGGCGAACCGTGCCCGCAATCTGGGATTGGCAACTTTAATAAGTGCTGCACTTACTTTTTCTTTAATTTCCCCAGCTTCTGCAGATGATGATCGAACAAAAACTAAACCTTCGGCAAAGATGGTTTTTAAGAATGCGAAAGAGAAACTGAAGTACGAAATTGATGCTTATAAAGCTGCGATGCAGGCTCGACAAGAAGCGCGCGAAGAGATTAATGAAGCTTTCAAAAATGCAATTAGAAAAGCAACATCAGATGCAAAAATAGCGCTGATGAGTGCAACGACTGCTGAGCAAAAATTGATCATTATGAATTCTCTAAAGAATGCACGCACTGCAGCGGTTGCGGTACGAGACGCGGCACTTGCAGCCCTAGGTTCGCTTCCATCTCCACCCGCTGAGCTAAAGAAAGACGAAAAGAAACGTAATTAAGAGAAAGACTCCAGTTTTGCGGTAACCTCCTCCACATTCATTGGCAATTACTGATCGTGAAGAGGGTTAAAACTTGGAATCTGCAACCGTTTGGTTTGTCACAATTGGAGTTCTTTCAGTAGTCATTGCCTTTGACTTAGTCATGGCAATTCTTAGAAGAGATAAAGAGACAACGATTACAGAGTCCTCCATCTGGACTGTGATTTATGTGAGCGCGGCAATCGTTTTCGGTATCTTGATGCCAAACTGGGTGGAATCTCCAACTGCGCGTCCTGAATTTTTTGCTGGCTGGTTAACTGAGTATGCGCTTTCAGTAGATAACATCTTCGTCTTCGTAATTATCCTCTCCCGACTCAAGATTGACAGTAAAAAACAACAGCTCGTGCTCTTGCTGGGAATCATCATCGCTTTGTTATTGCGTGGTGGATTTATTGCAGCAGGTGCAGCAATCATCTCTCGCTTCCAAAGTGTCTTTTTCATCTTTGGCGCATTCCTTATCTTCACAGCGATTCAACTTATTCGCGAAAGTGGACATGACGAGGAAGTGAAAGAGAGCCGCGTTGAAACCTACCTGAAGAGTAAAGGCGCCAGCACTTTTACAATCGCACTTATTTCACTTGGTGTAACCGACTTGGTGTTCGCACTTGACTCGATTCCAGCGATATTTGGCATCACCAAAGATCCTTACATTGTTGCTACAACAAATATTTTTGCACTAATGGGATTGCGACAACTCTATTTCTTGCTTCAAGGCTTAATTGCTCGCTTGGTTTACCTTTCCTACGGCCTCTCAGCAATTCTGGGCTTCATCGGATTCAAAATGATTTTCGAGGCACTACACGCAGTTGGCATTCATGATGTTGCAGGTATCGAGGTTCCTCACGTTCCACTTGCTGTCAGCCTTGGATTCATTATTACTTCTCTGACAATTACGACAGTAGCTAGTTTGACGGCTACACGAAAGGATGGAAGCGAAATAATTTAAAGCGGCAACGCGTAAATAAGTGCTGTTGCTACTGCTGCATACGCAGTTGTTTGAAAAAGAATACTGAGCGCAGTTTTTCTATCCGCGGCGCGGCTTGCGCTATCTGCAACTTTTGAAAGCTGGCCGAGTTTTCCAAAATTAAATGTGCCCATAAATCCATAAGCCAAGCAGAACTTCTTACGTGATTGAACCCATCCCACGCTAGCAACCATCAACGGAATAAAAAGTCCTAGGCGTGCACTGCGTGGTGCATTTATTGAAATAAGTGTTGCCAGAATTGAAATTGAGAGTACTAAACCGATTAATGCAACGATTTGGCGTTGTTTAACTTCACCTTTGCCAATATTGCATGCACCTGGAATGTAATCAGCAGTGCTCACTTATGCGTCTTCAAATTCATCTTCATCGATCCACGCTTCTGCAGTGGAGTCTTCTTGACGTTCGATCCATGACAAGAAAGACGCAACAGCCTTAAACGCCAATAAGCCGACAGCAATGGCTGCGGCTAGTCGGCGAATGGCTTTGAACATAGGATAAAAATACTCTTCTTTTTGAACTTTTGCAGTATTTATAGATTACGAGTTGGAAAACGCTTGCTCAATATCTCGCCATAGATCTTCGATGTTTTCGCAACCAACAGATAGTCGAATCAAATTCTCTGGAGTCAATACACTCTCAGCTGGCCAACGTCTGCGTCGTTCCCACAGACTTTCAACGCCACCCAAACTCGTTGCATGGGTAATTAGATGCGAGCTTTCGCATATGCGATCAGCCTTTGCCGGCCCATCCTTTACTTCAAATGAAACGACAGCGCCGAAGCCGCGCATAAAACTCTTTGCTCGAGCATGTTGGGAGTCTTCGGGTAATCCCGGGTATCTAACGCGCGAAACTCCTGGGTGCTTGCTTAGACGCTTTGCTAACTCAAGAGCATTCTCTTGAGCCTTATAAAAGCGCAGTGGAAATGTGCGCAGACCGCGAAGAGCAAGCCATGCTTCGTAAGGACCAGGTATTCCACCGTGAATCTTTCGAATCTCGTGTAAGCGAGAGTAGAGCGCTGGCATCTTCGTTGATAAAGAACCCATGATGAGATCGCTATGTCCTGCAAAATATTTGGTTACGGAGTGCATCACGATATCTGCACCCATTGCTAGTGGGTTTTGAATCAATGGAGTAGCAAATGTGTTATCAACGCCAACTCCGACACTTAGGTTACGAGCTGCGACGATAAGTGTTGGCATATCTGCAACTTCCAGTCCAGGATTAGTTGGAGATTCAAGCCAGAGAAAAGCTGCGCCATTCATGGCAGCAATGACAGCATCTGTATTTGCAATATCAACGAAACGAACTTCTAGGCGACCGCTCTCTTGAAATGAAGTAAGCATCGCCATTGTTCCGCTGTATCCCTGGTCGGATGCAACAACTGGCGCACCAATTGGAAGCAGTGCAAAGACTGCACTGATTGCTGCGTTGCCAGATGCAAATGCAAGTGTCTGTCCACCTTCTAATTCGCTGATTGCACTTTCTAGTGCGCTCCACGTTTCATTTCCTGAACGTCCATAACCAAGTTCTCCACCGGCGTGATATGTAGAACTAAGAGAAATATCTGGATTTAGAGACCCATCTTTTGTAACCGGAGGACGACCAGCAGAAATAGCAATCGTCTCTGGACTTAATTGTGGATCGCTCATGTGTAAAGCCTAACCCTTCAGAAGCAATGCCATTGCTGCATTATGACCAGGGATTCCACTTACTCCTCCACCGCGTTGCGCACCGGCTCCACAGATAAAGATGCGTGGATCATCGGTCTCAACGCCCCAGATTCGTGAATCACCTTCTTCCTTAAATGGAAAATTGAGGTCTCGATGAAAAATATTGCCACCTGGCAGTCGAACATCTTTCTCTAGATCTAGTGGACTCTTTACTTCGATACACAAAGAACCATCGCTATTTACAGCTAAGACACTTTCAATGGGGTCTAGCAAATAATCATTGAGTGCATCAAGGCAACGCTTCTGCGCCATTTTCTTAGCAGCGTTGTTATCTTTTTCAAAGAGTTCAGCAGGTGTATGTAAACCAAAGAGAGTTAAGGTGTGAAAACCTTTACTTGCTAAATCATCACTTAGAATACTTGGGTCAGTCAATGTGTGGCAGTACATTTCAGATGGAGCATGTTCAGGAATCACGCCACTCTTAGCGCTTTGGTAGGCACCTTCTAGTTGATCGTAACTTTCATTGATATGAAAGGTCCCTGAAAATGCTTTCTTTGGATCTGCTCCAGATTTTAAACGCGGTAACGCTTTGAGCAACATATTAATTTTTAACTGAGAACCGCAGAGAGAGTCTTGAGTTTTCTTGCCTAGAATTCGATCAAGATGTGCCGGTGCTGCGTTACTGAGCAGATACTCAGCTTCATAACTCTGTCCTGAAATTGTCTGCACAGTTACGCCACTTGAATCACTTGAAATCTGCGTAACTTCAGAAGATGTTTTTATTTGCACACCTAATGACGTTGCAACTCGTTCTAACTCCTTAACTAGTGCGCCCATTCCACCGCGAGGAACTCTCCACTCTCCTGTGCCATTTCCCATAAGGTGATAGAGAAAACAGATATTGGATTGGATTGATTCGGCAGAGACAAAGGTTCCGATTAACGCATCAGTTAAAACGACTCCCCTGACTAGGTCATTGCTGAATTTAGATTTGATAATTTCTGACATTGGCTTTTCTACAAGGTACTCCCATATTTCATTCTCGCCAATGTGCGCTTTCATCTCTGAACGAGTCAGCAAAGGTTGAAGAAAAGTTGGTGCCATTTTCTGAGCGAATTTTTCGACATCTGAATAAAACTCTTGCCACTGCTTTCCTTCGCGGTCAGAGCCAGTTAATTCTTTAAATGACTCTTCGGTTTCTTTATCCCAGATTCGAGAGATATGTAATCCGAGATCCTCGCCATCTTTCACATACGGCGTGAAGGATGAAACTTCGCGGGAAAGAGTTTCAAAATTTAATCCCAAGTCACTAACTATTTGATCAGGCAGTAGAGCGACGAGATATGAATATCGTGAAAGCATGGCGTCGTACTCTTTGAACGCTCTGACACTTGCAGTTGCGCCGCCAATTTCATCTGCAGCTTCAAGCATCAAAACGCTTTTGCCAGCTTTGGCCAAATATGAAGCCGCAATCAAACCATTGTGACCTGCGCCCATAACGATGGCGTCATATTTCATGTGTGAACTGTATTGGTCTGCTTACTTTGGTTCAAGAATGAGTGAAACTGAATTAATACACCAACGCTGATCTGTTGGTGTATCAAATCCTTCACCTTCAAATACATGCCCCAAATGTGAATCGCAAGCTGCACAACGAACTTCGGTTCGGATTCGCGGTGCAAGCGAACGATCTTCGAGAAGAATGACTGCGTCATTATCCGTTGGAGCATAAAAACTTGGCCAACCACATCCAGAATGAAACTTCGTCTCACTTCTAAAGAGTTCTGATTCACACGCTTTACATTTGTAGACACCAGTGGTTTCAGTATCTGTGTATTCGCCCGTAAATGCATTTTCAGTCGCTGCATTTCTTAATACGTCATACGAGAGTGGATCGAGTCTGGCTTTGAGTTCGGCTTCATCAATCTGAATTTTCTTACTCATGCGCTCACCATCGATTCTGGAAAGTTAATTCCGGTGCTTGAGTGACAGTCGTATCCATTTGGGTTCTTCTCTAAATAACGTTGGTGGTACGTCTCGGCTTCAAAGTATTGATGCGCATCGGCGGCAAGCACCTGCGTCACGATTGGGCCGATTGAATTCTTATCTAGTTCTGCTTGATAAATTGCCATCGATTGCTCGACTTCACTATTTTGTTGTTCTGAAGTTGTAAAGATGGCACTTCTATATTGAGAACCAATGTCATTTCCTTGGCGATCCAATGAAGTCGGATCGTGCATCTCCCAAAACTCTTTCAATAATCTTGAATAGGAAATTTTGCTGGTATCAAATACAACTTTGACTGTTTCAGTGTGACCCGTTCTTCCAGTGCACACCAATTCATAGGATGGATCTGCAACTGTTCCGCCCATATATCCAACGCTTGTTTCAATAACGCCATCTAATTTCCAGAATCGTCGTTCAGCACCCCAGAAACATCCAGTTGCGAAATATGCAGTTTGTGCGCTCATCTGATAATTCTGGCACCTCACTTCTGTTCGCGCACGCGCTGATAACCTTGTTCATGCGCCCCCGTAGCTCAGGGGATAGAGCACAGCCCTCCGGAGGCTGGTGCGCAGGTTCGATTCCTGCCGGGGGCACGCAACAAGGAATTAATCTTCATTCAGGCGATGTAAATCACTTAATTCACAGAAATCTTTTCTCCTACATCCTTGTTTAACTAAGCAATACACGGGAGAATTAAGACGTTGCGTTGGCATTGATGCCTCGTATTAGCTAAATCTCGAAAATCTTTTTACGTAGAAGGGATGGTTCAGTCATGGATTGGCGTCATCAATCTGCTTGTCGTGATGAAGACCCAGAGCTCTTCTTCCCAGTTGGAAATACTGGCCCAGCAATTACACAAATTGAAGAAGCAAAGAAAGTCTGTAACCGTTGCATTGTTAAAGAACCGTGCTTGGCTTGGGCGCTTGAGAGCGGACAAGATGCTGGTGTGTGGGGCGGGCTTTCAGAAGATGAACGTCGTGCATTAAAACGTCGTGCAGCAAGAAATCGCGCGCGCATGCAAGAACAGAATCAAATAAACAATCCTGTTTAAATCGGGAATTTAAGTTTTGCTACCGTTGAATTCTGCGCGGATTTTAGTTCAATAGAACCCTTCAACTCATTTTCAGTCAGAGTTCTAACAATTTGAAGTCCTAGGTTTGAGGAAGTATTCAAATCAAATCCACTTGGCAAACCCTCGCCATCATCTGAAATTTCAATAACGCACTCTTTACTCTGACGATCGATGCTGATCTGCACTCCCGAACCAGTTGTTGCTAAACCATGTTCGAGTGCGTTGTGGATTAACTCAGTAACCACAAGGGCTAAAGGAGTTGCGATTCGCGGGTCAAGAGATGAAATTTCTCCGGTGCGGGTAATCGTAAGTTCGTTCATGCGTGGGCTTAAATCTAGGGCGTGAGTGATGAGTGAATCCAAAACTTGATCGAAAGCAACACTGGCTTGCGAACTAGTTGAGAGTGTTTCATGAACGAGGGCGATTGAAGCAATTCGGCGAACAGCTTCATCGAGTGCTGCACTCGCACTGGGGTCTTCGATTCGTCTGGCTTGTAAACGCAAGAGCGCGGAAACTGTTTGTAAGTTGTTCTTTACGCGATGATGGATCTCTTTAATCGTGACATCTTTCGTGACGATTTCTCGCTCGCGGCGACGTAGTTCTGTCACGTTTTGGATTAATACGATGGCGCCAATTCGATCACCTTTGGCTACGAGTGGAAGAACGATTAAATCAATTGTTCCGCCCTCATTTTCGCACTCAGCGCGTTGCAGAGTTTTTCCACTTAAACGACTTCGTAAACCTTGATCATCTGCATCATGAATATTTGTATTTATCTTTTCGCTAATCTCGCCAAGATTAAATCCTTCTAGATCGCTATCCCATCCAAGTCTGTTGTAGGCAGAACGTGCGTTTGGGCTGGCATAAGAGATTGTTCCATTCACATCTAATCTAATTAGTCCGTCACCAACTCGTGGAATTGGATCTAAATATGCATGGGCTCCAGGGTATGGAAAGGATCCTTCTGAAACCATTGCGTACAACTTATGTGCAATTTCTCGATAGTTTAATTCGAGTCGACTCGGTGTGCGCATTGATTCGGCACTTCGGTGGCGCGAAATAACGGCTATCACTTGAGATTCAAAAATTACTGGAACGGTTTCAACTTTAATCATTACTTCTCCGACAAGTTCAGGTTCGGAGTCTCTGATAATTTCACCATCGGAAAGCGCTTGATCAATAAGTGGCTTGCTCCCCCATTCGATCTCATCACCAATAACATCGTGAGTGAAAATAGTTGCTGCGGTAGTAGGTCGAATATGTGCGACGGCAACGTAGCCTGTTGGCCAACTCTTGAAATCTTTACGCAGTGGAACCCAGAGGACTAAATCCGCGAAAGATAAATCTGCGAGAAGCTGCCAGTCGGCAACAAGTTCTTGAATCCTATGGATGTGTGCTGATGAAAGAGGAGATCTGCCGTGAACTAGATCTTCTAAGCGAGCCATTACTTGGCACCCGCAGTATTTAGATAATCACCAATTTCTTGAGTGGCATACCACGTTAATTCATCATCATTAGAGTCGTAAACAAATAAAGCTTCAACGCTCTCCCAGATAACGGTTTCACTTAGTACAACACTTTCTTCCAAATGTTGTGAAATCTGCTGATCGGCAACTTCTAACGCGATGACATATCCTCCTGAGTTCCTGGCGGCAATCATGGAGATTTCGTACTCTGCTTCTTCTTCATCCAACTCTGGATTTTCAGTAATGAACTTAATCGTTGGCGCGTAAACAATCTCTGGAGCAAATTTCTTTTGGGCATAAAAATCTCTGAGTTCTTCGATACTCATAGCCAGATATGCACGCATTGGCTAAGGGTATAAGAGTTTAGGAAATCATTTCACTTGCAATTGAAGCCAAAGCTTTTCGCAGTACTCCTCGCTCATTGACCTCCGCAAGCGCTGCCCGAGATTCTGAGGCATCAGTTGTGCTGCGGATATCTGATGGCAAGACATAGAGGTGTGCGGCTTTATGAGTAGTGGCCACAGAGAGAAAAGCCTTCTCTTCTTCCTGGCCTTTTCTGCCATGTGTCCGCATATTTAAAACGAAAGTTATTGAAGAAATTATGGAGGTTCTGTTGAGTATGGATGTTATTTTCTTAAATCTCATCTGACCTATTCGATCTGGTCTGGCAATAATCCATAGCTCATCTGCGTGATCTCCTGCCCAGGTAATAACTAATGAATCTGCGCGGCGATCTGATAACTGTGATGACAGATCATGAATTGTTCCTATATCAATAATGATGAAATCAAAATCAGAGTGCGCCCTTTCAATGACTGAGTCAAACTCTGCAATGCGCTCTCGGGTGAGCTCCTTGACATACAAACACGGTGAAGAGAGTCGCCAAAGTTCTTCATCAATGAGATTTCTCTGATCAAGATAGATTGCAACATTTGGTTCACTTAGGTTTGCATCTATAAGCAGGACTCTCTTTTCTTTCAGCGATAGTTCATAGGCAAGATTTATTGCCATGGTGCTCGCGCCTGTACAAGAGCCTGCGGAAGAAATGGCAATAACACGTGCGGGGTTATTCGATTGAATCAGTGGCGTTAGTTTGCGTATGAGAGGAGAGCGCACATACCCACGAATGAAAGTTGCTAGCTGAGGCGCTGTTGATGGGATTTCATGTAATCCATCATCAACGCTGCGTGGGGAGTTACTCGAAGCAAAACCAATTATTTGACGAAAATTTAAAGAAAGAGTCTCGAAGGAATCAGAGTCAAAATTGTTGAGATCTGGTGAATACAAGAGAAGGGCCGAACTTGCCTGCTCCGGATTAGATGATGCGAACTCACGCAGAGATTCAAAATCCACTGCTCGATGTATGACACTCCATCCTTGTGTGAAGAGAGTTCCTGCAACAAAACTCTCTTGTTCGGAGTTAGAAATGGCTGTAATGATTACAGGTAAAGCAATTTCAGCCATGTGAACTCACAAGAACAACTCGACCTTGCGATGTTGCACCTAATAGCAAGAGCACTTCATCTGATTGCACCGCAACCGTAAGTCCGACTTCGCTTCCAAAATTTGAACCACTTTTGGTAATTGCCAAGACGTGAGCACCTGCAATGACGAGTTCAGGAATTAATTGAATTTCTCCATTGGAATCAGCCTGGACCCAATAGATGTCGATGACCGAACCTGGACTTATTCCTTCTGGCGCATCTGCTGATCGAATGCTCAGCGGCACTGAACTTAGGGACAACGAATCGGCTTGCGGTGAAATCGATGTGCGTGAAATTAACTCATGGGCTTCTATGCGAACTTTTGTAAAGGTTCCGAGGATCTGGGACTCCTCGCTGATGTAATTCATCGCGACATCGCCAAGTGTTACTTGCACACGCGCCAGGTCATTCTCAGTAATTTGATGTCCTGGAAGCAAAAAAGTTGTAGAGACAATCATGGTGGTTTTTTGGTTTGCAAGGGAAGAAAATAAGAAAGCGCTAATGAGTGATGCCGTAATGAGCGCGATAGCAAGGATTAAACGTGAGCGAGAAGATTTTCTTTGAATGGCCATAGGCCGGTACTCAACGCTAGATACAAAAGCAATGAATTCACAGTACACATCCATTCTTTTTGATGAGTAAAAACTCATCACTTTGCCTGTTTTAACTTATGGTCGGCTGCGTCACTCTCTGTTCATGACAACTATTGAGAGCATCTCCTTACTAAAGCCAGTTACGTATGCAGAAATTTCAAGCTGTGAAGCAGAAGATTGGCAGCACCCCATGCTGGAGATGTTTCGTCCAATCGTTGAAGAGCATGAAAAACAAAAAGCACGCTTGTACTTAATTCCATCTAGTTTTGATGACGAATACGATCCAGATTTCTCACCTCAACCTACTTCGGCAAGTGACCTTCCAGAGTTGCATCAATGGACTATGAAATTTGTTGTAAGTGTTCTTGAAATATGGGCAGGTCGCCGTTCGCCCTCACAACTCACTCGGATGTGCCATCGAAAGATATTTACAGAGCTACATGCCAGAGCTGGGAGCATGAAAGAAGTTGGAAAATTAAGAACTATTCATCAGAGTGAACCACTCGATGGAATTTGCGAATCAGTTGTGACAGTTAGATATGGCGAAAGGTTGCGTGCACTTTCGGTGCGCTTTGAAGGTGTTGATAATCGGTGGTTATGTACAGCCTTAGATTTGTTATAAAAAATTAAGCGGCGCCGTGGCAGCGCTTAAACTTCTTACCTGAACCACAAGGACACGGACCATTGCGTGAAACATCGGTTGAGCGCGTAACGCCATCTTCATCAGCAGCTGTGTACTTAAGCGCTGCTACGGGTGCCTCTGGTTGTTCAAGGCCCTTGGCTTGCACTTTATTGTTGCCTTCAACTTGAACTTCGATATTGAAAAGATAGCTTGCGATTTCTTCCTTGATTGCATCCATCATCGCTGTGAACAAATCAAAGCCTTCACGTTGATATTCAACGAGTGGATCACGCTGAGCCATAGCGCGAAGACCGATTCCTTCTTGCAAATAATCCATCTCATACAAGTGTTCGCGCCATTTACGATCGAGCACAGATAGCAATACCTTGCGCTCGAGTTCGCGCATTACTTCGCTACCTAAACTCTGCTCACGTTTTTGATAAGCAGTAGCAACATCTTCGAGGATGCGTGCTCTCAGGAAGTCAGAATCAAGACCTGCGCGTGATCCAACTTCTGTTTCGAGTTCTTGGATTGTAAATGAGACTGGATAAATAACCTTAAGAGCGGTCCAGAGTTTTTCTAGATCCCAATCTTCTGCATAACCATCGGCAGTGGCGGCATCAACATAGGCGCCAAGTGTTTCGCTCATGAATTCGCCTACTTGATCTTTAATATCTTTACCTTCAAGAACAAGACGGCGTTCACCATAAATTACTTCACGCTGGCGATTCATTACGTCGTCATACTTCAGAACATTCTTACGGATTTCAAAGTTCTGAGCTTCTACCTGCGTTTGAGCAGAACGAATCGCATTAGAAACCATCTTGGATTCAATTGGTTCATCATCTGGAATACCAGCTGCAGATAAGAAACGTTCAACTAAACCTGAATTAAATCGACGCATGAGTTCGTCCTGTAGAGATAAGTAGAAACGAGACTCTCCTGGATCGCCTTGGCGACCAGAGCGACCACGCAACTGATTATCAATACGACGAGATTCGTGGCGCTCGGTACCGAGAACGTAGAGACCACCAAGTGCGCTAACTTCATCATGGCCTTTTGCAACTGCCGCTTTTTGCTTTGCAATCTCTTCTGGCCAAGCAGCTTCGTACTCTTTTGGATTATCTACAGGAGATAAACCTTTACGTTGTAATTCAAAATCTGCCATAAATTCTGGATTTCCGCCGAGCATAATGTCAGTTCCGCGACCAGCCATATTTGTTGCAACTGTTACGGCGCCTACAACACCTGCGCGCGCAATAATCGCTGCTTCGCGTTCGTGATGCTTAGCATTAAGAACTTCGTGTGGAACTCCGCTTTTCTTTAGGAGCGCCGATAGTTCTTCAGATTTTTCAACGCTGACTGTTCCAACCAAAACTGGTTGTCCCTTGCGATGACGTTCAACGATGTCTTTAGTTACTGCTGCAAATTTTCCGGCCTCTGATTTATAGACTAAATCTGGTTGATCAATACGAACCATTGAGCGATTTGTAGGAATAGGAACAACGCCAAGTTTATAAATCTGATGGAATTCAGATGCTTCAGTCATTGCAGTACCGGTCATACCGGATAGTTTTTCGTATAAACGGAAGTAGTTCTGCAGCGTAATAGTTGCGAGAGTCTGGTTTTCATCTTTAATTTCAATGCGCTCTTTTGCTTCCAAAGCCTGGTGCATGCCCTCGCTGTAGCGACGCCCAGCCAGGATTCGACCTGTATGTTCATCAACAATAAGTAGCTCGCCATTCATGACTACATAATCTTTATCGCGCTTGTAAAGCTCTTTAGCGCGAATAGCGTTGTTGAGATAACCAATCATCGGTGTATTGGCAGCCTCGTAGAGATTCTCAATCTTTAGTAACTCTTCTACGCGGGTTACGCCCTCTTCGAGAATTCCAGCCGTGCGCTTTTTCTCATCTACTTCGTAGTGACGACCGCGATCTAATTTTTGTACCAACTGGCTAAATTCGAGGTACCACTTAGTTGCCTTATCAGCAGGCCCACTAATAATTAAAGGTGTACGTGCTTCATCAATTAAAATTGAGTCAACTTCGTCAACCACTGCAAAGAAGTGATCTCTGTGAACGCAATCATCTAAATTCCATGCCATGTTATCGCGCAGATAATCAAAGCCAAATTCATTATTCGTTCCGTATGTAATATCTGATCCATATGCTTCGCGTCGTTCAGCAGGCGTCATGTTTGCAAGGATTACGCCAACTTGTAAACCTAAGAATCGGTGTACACGGCCCATCCATTCGCTATCGCGTTCGGCGAGATAATCATTGACTGTGACAACGTGTACTCCACGTCCAGCTAACGCGTTTAGATAAGAAGGAAGTGTTGCAACAAGAGTTTTTCCTTCACCAGTGCGCATTTCGGCGATGTTTCCACGATGAAGCGCTGCGCCACCCATGATTTGAACGTCATAGTGACGCTGACCAAGAGTTCTTTTCGCAGCTTCGCGAACTACAGCGAAAGCTTCAGGCAGTAAATCATCTAACGTTTCGCCTTGTGCGAATCTGTTCTTAAAAATTTGTGTTTGCTCTCGTAATTCATCATCGCTCATTGCGACCATGCGAGGTTCTTGTGCATTTACCAAAACAACTAACTTACTGAGTTCCTTTAAAATTCGACCTTCACCAGCGCGCATAATGCGGTCAAAAATCGCTGGCATCACATCACCCTTTCTGGCTATCTGATCGGTCGGTCGCAGTAACTGGACTATCTTAGCGGTGGCGAGAGGCAGGCAGTAATTGCCGCAATCACCCTTATTCCACGGACTTCTAGAGCCCTGCGGGCTTCGAGAAGTGTTGCACCTGTTGTGAGCAAGTCATCGACAAGAATCACATCTGTATCAACTCCTAAAGCGGACAATTTATTCCGATCAATTGCCAAAGCTTGATAAATATTCTCACTTCGATCATGGGCATTTAGCTCGGATTGATCTTTGATTCTTCTTGTATGAATCAGTAAATCCATGCAATCTAATGATTCGCTTCGAGCAATTGAGTGAGTAATTTCTGAGAGAAAATCTCGACCTCTTTTTCGATTAGAACTTTTGCGAGATGGTGCTGGTACAAGGACTCCTACTTCAAAATCACGCAACAATAAATGCAAGCTATGAGAGAGCGCGTGAATGATTAAATCATCAGCTGCCTTAACACCGTTTTCTTTTGCAGAAAGAATAATTCTCTTGGCGACCGGTGAGTATAAAACTGCCGAATAAACGGGCATGGAATCTAAAGTGCTTCGATATAAATGTGGATTCCATAGAACTCTGCATTGGGAGCAAATATTCGGACCGAGTGCTCGGCAGCCAAAACAACGAACTGGAAACAGAATCTCTGTTAAGGAATGAGGTTTAAGCACGAAGACATGATGTCTAATAAAAATCTAGCGGCTAACAATTACTTCGCAACTGTGGGTATTTAAAGTGAGTAATCTTTCGGCTCAAGTCGAATTAAACGTGCTTCAATATTATTGCCAGCTACACGCGGCAACGTGAGTACAAAATGCGCACCATGCCCAGGCCGACCCCACACTTCGAGTTCACCGTTGTGCAATCGTGCATCTTCTAAGGCGATTGATAATCCAAGACCTGTGCCACCGCGAACTCGGGAACGTGATGGATCCGCGCGCCAGAAACGATCGAATACGCGAAGAAGAGAGTTCTCATCAATTCCAACACCATGATCTCGAACAGCAACTGCTACATCATTTTCATTGTATTCAATATGAATATGAATTGGCTTTGAATCAGCGTGATCAACAGCGTTATTGAGTAAGTTGCGCAAGACTCTCTCGACTCTGCGCACATCGGCATTTATCGGTAAGTCCGCGGTGTAAGGAGAAAAAATAATCTCCGTTCCATTTTCCTTGGCAACAAGTTCTAGATCTTCGATGCTTCTATTTATAAGTGATATCAGATTGAAATCAACGGGTTCGAGGATTGCAACTTCAGCGTCAAATCTGCTTACTTCTAGAAGATCTTCAAGCAGTCGTTCGAAGCGATCGATGTTTCCCAATAAGAGTTCTGCACTTCTTGCAATCTGTGGATCAAAGTTGCTTCGAGATGAGTAAATAACTTCAGAAGCCATGCGCAATGTAGTCAACGGAGTTCTTAACTCGTGTGAAACATCAGAGACGAAGCGCTGCTGCACCCGAGAAAGGTTTTCAAGGCGCATAATTTGTTGCTGAATTGACTCAGCCATTTCATTAAAGGAATTACCGAGTGTGGCTATTTCATCTTGTCTCGTGACCTGCATACGTTGATTTAAGTCACCCGATGTAAATTGTTCTGCAACTCGAGCGGCTTCTCGAACGGGTCGGATTACTTGGCGAGTGACAAGCCATGTAATTAACCCAATTAAGAAGACTAAAGCGATATCAACAATGATGATTGATCGTGAAATCAAGGTCAGTGTTTTGTTCTGATTAGTAAGTGGAAAGAGTAGATACATTTCGTAGGCGCCAGATCTAGGAACAGAAACTATGTCACCCACAGCAATTGCGGGTACTTTCAAGGTGCCGGCGTACTTAATGGTCATGTAAGTCCAACTAAGTTCAGCATCGCGCCGAACTTGTTGGCGAAATTCTAAAGGGAGTGATGCAGGGTCAACTAAGTTCGATGTAGTCGTGAAGTCTTTTTCAACTGGATTAACTAGTCGTCCGCGCAATAAAACTAATTCTCGTCCGCTTGCACGAGCACCGACTGTTGTTGCCGAACTTACGATTTCTGAAATAAGGGTTTCAATCTCTGAAGATGAACCACTTTTAGCAAGAATCAATCTGTAACGTGCACCAACAATTGTTGATCGGGCTTCGTTGATGGCTGCATCTAAATTAACTTGTTTAACGCCTGCAGATACTCGTGATTCTAAGATGGAGCCTGATAACCAAATCACGCCAGATGAAAGAACGATAGTTGAGAGTAAAACTCTCAGTGCTAAAGAGTTCTTAAGGCGGTCATTGATTGTGCCCATAGTTAACTACTTTGATTTCCTGCTTTATACCCAACTCCGCGGACAGTAATAACTATGTCAGGATGTTCAGAATCGTGTTCAATCTTTGCGCGCAACCTCTGTACATGAACGTTTACTAAACGAGTATCAGTTGAGTGTCGATATCCCCAAACTTCACTGAGGAGAGCATCGCGGCTAAATACCCTGCCCGGTTCGCGGGCTAGTGCGACCAAGAGATCGAATTCGAGGCGCGTAAGCGTAATTACTTTTCCGGCACGTGTTACTTCGTGAGCATTTACATCAATAATCAGATCTGAAATTGTAAGTAACCCAGCAACATCAGTATTTGTGCGCCTAAGACGAGTGCGAATACGTGCAACCAATTCGGTTTGATGGCGAAAAGGTTTGACCATGTAATCATCGGCGCCAGCTTCTAGACCGCGCACAACATCGTGTGTATCTCCCTTTGCAGAGAGCATCACAATTGGAACCATAGATTCTGCGCGAATTTGTTTACATACTTCTATGCCATCTAAACCTGGAAGCATTACATCTAGAAGGACTAAGTCTGGAGGATTATTTCTAAATGCCTCCAGAGCTTCGTCGCCTCTGCTAACTAAATCAACATCTATTCCGGCACCGGTTAAAACGATGCCAAGCATTTCTGCAAGGTCCTGGTCGTCATCGACGACCAATACCAAGGTCATTAGCTACCGTGCTCCCAAGAGTTCAAGTACATATCTTGTGCAGGTGTTAGAACGTCAATCTTTCCGCCCATGCTTTGGAGTTTCAGCGCTGCAACTTCTTTGTCAATATAAGTTGGAACTGTGTGAACTCCTGGCTTGAGGTTCTTGGCTTCTTTAACCAAGTACTCAGCTGTTAGTGCTTGATCAGAAAATGACATATCCATAACTGATGCTGGGTGACCTTCTGCCGCGCCGAGATTAACAAGGCGTCCTTCAGCAATAAGAAGAAGACGGCGACCATCAGATAATACATATTCATCTGTCTGGTGACGCATCTTTGCATTCTTCTTCTTTGTATTCTGCTCAAGCCATGCAACGTCAATCTCAATATCAAAGTGACCAGAGTTAGCCATGATTGCGCCATCTTTCATGAGAGCAAAGTGCTCATCGCGCAATACATCGCGGTTACCTGTAACAGTGATAAATACGTCGCCAATCTTTGCTGCATCTGCCATTGGCATAACGCGGAAACCTTGCATCATCGCATCGAGTGCTTTAGTTGGATCAATTTCAGTAACGATAACATCAGCGCCCATACCCTTTGCGCGTTCTGCAACACCTTTACCGCAATATCCAAAGCCTGCAACAACAAGTACGCGACCAGCAAGCAAGAAGTTTGTCGCACGGAAAACAGCATCAAGAGTTGATTGACCTGTTCCGTAACGGTTATCGAACATGTGCTTTGTGTCAGTGTCGTTAACGGCAATCATTGGGAATTGAAGTGCGCCATCTTTTGCCATTTGAGTAAGGCGAATAACACCGGTTGTAGTTTCTTCGCAACCACCAGCAATGTTTCCGATTAGTTCTTTGCGAGTTGTGTGCAATGTGTTTACAAGGTCACAGCCATCGTCAAATACTTGATGTGGTTCGATGTCAAGAGCAGCATTGATGTGAGAGTAATACCCATCACGATCAACAGCGTTGCGTGCAAAAACACTGATTCCAAATTCATGAACGAGTGCGGCCGCAGTGTCATCTTGTGTTGAGAGTGGGTTTGATGCACAAAGTGCGATTTCCGCTCCACCAGCTTTGAGGACGCGCATTAAGTTTGCTGTCTCTGTAGTTACGTGCATGCATGCTGCAATGCGTACTCCAGTAAATGGTTGAGATTTTTCAAAGCGTGCACGTATTTGTGCGAGTACAGGCATGTTGCGCTCTGCCCATTCAATGCGCTTGCGACCTTCTGCAGCTAGTGATGCATCTGCAATATCGTGCTTTGGAATTGTTGCTGTCACTGGTGAATTCACGAACGTTCTCCTTTTAGGTTAAGTACATATGTTGTTAGACGTGACCTAAGGGGTAGGGCTCTACAGTGTTAGGCGGCTAGGTGCTTAGGTTACTGGTATTGCTTATAAAGTGAGAACTCAAACTCTCATTTTCTAACTGTGGCGAGTACCTCTTCTTTGATTTTCTCCATGCGGGCAAGGGTCTTGGCTTCTACATTCAGGCGAAGCAGTGGCTCTGTATTTGAGGGGCGTAGGTTAAACCACCACGTATCTCCATTGACGGTCAATCCATCTAGGTGATCGATTATGACTGAATCAAGATCCGCATATTGTTTTTCAATAACACTCATTGAATGTTGCGCGTCTTTAACCTTTGAATTTATCTCACCACTTGAAAAATACCTTTGATACGGCTTCAGCAATTTCGATAATGAACCTTTGGAAGATCCGAGTGCTGCGATTGCATGAAGCGCAGCTAATGCACCTGAATCCGCTTTCCAGAAATCCTTAAAATAAAAATGTCCCGAATGCTCTCCACCAAAGATTGCACCGCTTTGAGCCATCATTGCTTTGATGTATGAGTGTCCGACTCGTGAACGCAGCGCTGTACCTGAATTTTCTTCAATTACTTCAGCAACTGAACGAGAAGAAATAAGGTTGTAGATTATTGAAGAACCAGGGTGCTTCTTTAGTTCGCGCTCTGCAATAAGTGCAGTGAGGTCTGAAGGATTTACTGTCTCGCCGTTTTCGTCTACTAGGAAGCAACGATCAGCATCTCCATCAAAAGCTAATCCAATGTCGGCCCCATGTTTTATGACGGCCTTCTGCAAATCTCTGAGGTTTTTTGCATCAATTGGGTTGGCTTCATGATTTGGAAATGTTCCATCAAGTTCAAAATACATAGGAATAATCTCAAGATTGAGTCCTTCAAAAATTGCAGGAGCTGTGTATCCAGCCATTCCGTTTCCTGCATCAATTACTACCTTAAGTTTTCTAATCTCAGATACATCAACAAGTGAATGTAAATGCTTCACATACTCAGCCAATAGATTGCGTTCGCTCTCTTTGCCAACACTTCCGAATGAAATGGGTGACCCTGAGCGCACAAAGTTTTCTATTGTTACTAATCCAGATTCTTTTCCGATCGGCCTAGCACCGCTTAAACATAATTTAATGCCGTTGTACTCAGCCGGATTGTGACTTGCCGTGAACATGGCTCCCGGCATATTTAATTTACCTGCCGCGAAATACAACATATCTGTAGACGCTAGACCGATTCGAATGACATCTAGGCCGAGTGAGGTAACTCCAGCAGAAAATGCATCTGCAAGTTGTGACGATGAAGGACGCATATCTTCACCAACAACAATTGTGCCCGGTTCGCGCTCTTGAATAATGAAACGTGCAAAAGCCGCACCAGTTGCAAAAGCAAAGTCAGGAGTTAATTCGCTACCGACGAGTCCGCGTATGTCATACGCCTTGAAAATATCTGGAATATCAGTCGAACCCATAGTGCAAAGTCTAGGACGGAACTGCGCGCAAATGTCCTCGGCGACCGAGTGACGTTGCAGCACTTGCACTGCTCTGTGGGCTATCGGTGATAATTTCTTTTGATCCCACTTCGCGAACAGCATCAGCGATTGCCATCAAATCATCTTGTGTTGGACCACTGTGGTGATCGTCGGTGGACGCTTTAATTACATTCCATCCATTGGGTACAGTTAAACGCTCTCCATGTTTTTCACATAAATCATAAGCATGCGGTTCAGAAAAAGTAGCGAGTGGACCAAGCACTGCTGTTGAATCGGCATAGTTATAGGTCAGAGTCATCGTTGCAGTGAGTCGACAACTAGTGCGCGAACATGCGCGCCCATAACGTGAACTCAAAGTCATAAACAGAAGGTTAGTGGGGACTCCACTAAAAACTTGGGATTATCAAGGATTTAAAACGCGAATGTTTGCTGTCGGAATCACAGATTTTGTTAGAACGCTTCCGGCGATGAGGGGTATCGATCCAAATCCATTGACTGAACCCTGAAGTGCAGAGGCGTAGGTATTTTTGCTGACTTTAGTGAAAGTCAGATTTCGAGCATTGCCTGGGACGCGCCAAAATGCAATGTCATCTCCTTGAATAGTTTTGCGAACTTTCTTGCCACCTACAACACTGAATTCGATTTCGACGTTGATGCTATCTCCCATAAATGCGAGTAACGGTGACATTCCAGTCATTGCTATCGCGAAGGGCGTTAGAGCTGGTACCGAAGAACTCCAAACAAAATCTCTTCCGACATTGGCAAATACTCCAGCCACAACGGGCTCATCTGAAGTAATTCGAACTCCATACACCGAGGAACTCACTGAAGGCGAAATTGGGAAATTCATCACTTGCCCTTTTTTAACGATGATGTCATCGAATCCAACCGGAGTAAATCGTCCGTCACCTGAAACAATTTCAACGCTGACATTTGCATCCGCGTCTCCCGGTGCCAACATTCGCAGTTGCTGCACTGGAGCATTTCTAACTTTCGGCTGAAGTGGAACTGCAGGAATGAAAACTTCCTTAGATGGGGCAACCCCTGGACTTACAAGATCGCCTCCTAATGTGCGAAGACCTTTACCTCGCTCATCAACAACAAAAGAATTTAAACGACCCGCACGTGAAAGAACTTTGATAACAATTGATGATTCACCCGGTGCAAGTGAATCTAAGCCAATTGATTCGCTTGAATTAGCTTTTACACTGACAACCTTTGATGTAACTGGTGATCCACCACTCCAAACAAAAACATCGGCCACAGATTCACTGAGCCCGCTATTTACGAGTATCAATTTTCCACGAGCAGTTATGTCGGCTGCTCCCCCAACAAACCATTGGCTTGCGGCAGGGTTTGAACAAATAGTTCCGCCCGCCCAAGAGCCTGCTCTGCTCTGCCAAATAATTGGAGTGATTCCTTGTGCATCTACAAGAATTGGATCTCCAGGTACAGGTATACGAAGTGCTCTGGAACTAAAAAACTTTGATGATGTTGAACCTACACGTTTAATTCTTGTCTCACGCGAACCAAGAGAGACTTGAGATGACAAACCACTTAAAGTTGCTGGGCACACAACTGATGGATAACTCTCCGAAAACTTTTGGCGAGAAATTGTTCCACTGAGCGTATTTGACGTAGCAATAAGCAAGCCCAGTGAGAGAGCAACAATTGCGAATCTTCTTAACTTCATGTCAGCTCGCTTTCTGACATTTCACGGCGTTTTCGCCCAGCCGGAGCCGCAAGAACAATTAAGGTCACTAAGAAAATAAACTGTAGAGATAGAAGCCCGCGTCGTACGGTTCCATCGTGAAGAAGTGAGATTTCACCCGGTTCGCTAACAATAAACTGTGGGAAACCATTAGCGTCTTTACTTCGTTCTAGGTTAAATCCATTTTGAAATACTTTCCAGGATTTACTGTACGAATCTGTCAGCAAGATAGTTCCTGGAGAATAAATCTGTGTTCGTGTTCCTACAGTTGTGCTTGGGATTTCAGTGACTTTACCAGTTGAATCAATAAAGTTAATTCGACTAAGCGCATCATTTACTTTCCAAACAATTCCCGCGTCAGTAGCTGAAGATCTAACAAATCCACCAAGTCCATCAATAGTGCGCACAACTTCTTTATTGGTTGGACTCTTAGCAAAGACATATTTAATTCCATAGCGACCCAATACACGTGAAGCTGAAATTCCACTTCCGTCAGCAATTTCTCGAATGGCATTAGTTATTTCAGAGGATTCGGCTGGAGCGATGTCAGGCTCTCCAAGTAAAACATCGTGGCCGCGAGCTAAGAAGTATTGCAATGTGTTTAAGTCATTGCTCTTTACTTGACGCAAAACAATTGTTTTGGCTCCATCTTCAACCCCTAGAAATGCTGGCAAAACTTTTGAATCCGTAGAGCGCAGTGGGGAATCAGCACCGGCTGTTACGAGCCATGAGACCGTTGAGACGGAATACAAAGCTGTAACTATCACGAGTAACCCAGCAAGTATGTGGCGATAATGGAAATTGGTAACAACTAAAACTTCGCGTAAACGATCTAAGATCAAAACTCCAGCAGCTACAGAACAAATTGTTGCTATTGCAATAAATGAACCTGTCCACATGCGAACAGGTGATGAGTTTCCGTGACCTGAAATTGATAACGAACCAATGATCACAGCTGCTGCAATTGCGCCGCATCCGAAATATGAAATAACTTTTGCTTTAGTCGATGAAAAGAGTCCAACTATTAAGACGAGTGAGATTGGACTAATTGACCACCATGGTAAAGCGCCAGTTCCTCCTGGATTTGAAAAGAGTGCAAAGTTTGGCCCTCCTCCAGCAATTGCTAATCCTGGTTCGAGGAGAAGATTCTTTGGGCTAAACAAGGTCGAAAATGACCATGGAACGCTGACAAGTAAAGGAGCTATGACAAGTGCGAGGCGTCGCATTAACCTGTCGTGGAAGAATCGAATATTTCCATATTTTAGGAAGTCAAAGATTGTTACTACCAAAGTTGCTACAAATACATAAACGAATACCTGCATCGAGAACATGAAAGCAAGTGAGAGCACTAAAGCTAGAAGGAATATCTTGCGCCAAGACGTAGCTTCAATGGTTAGCCAATCTCTAATCAGTAATCCTACGTATGGCAACAAAATGAGTGTGACGACAGTTCCGATACGTCCAGAATTGATACTTGCAATGGCTACAGGTGAAATCGCATACAGGAAGCTAGCGGCGACACGTAACCAATTGTGAGAGGTAAGTTTTGAGAAAAGCCTAAAGCTTGCAAGCATAAAAATGAGTGGTGCAAAGAAAAACAAGAACGTAATAAATAAGTTTGCTTTCCCAAGGAAAATGGTCGATCCAAGTGCGACTACTGCAATCCACGCAGGTGCACCTTGATCGGTTCCCATCCCTATCTGATGCCAGGATGCAAAATACATTCTCCACAAATCACTGGCACCTTCTGGAGTCTGCACAAGCGCGCCACCAACTAGTGAGCCATATCGTTGACGTGACCAAATGGCGATAAGAATTAATATCGCAAAACCTGCCAAAGCCTTGGGTTGCTTAAAAATAGTCCACCATCTGCCAGTTTTAGAAGGCGTCAATAAATCTTCGTCCTCATTAAGAGGATCAAGAACTGTGCTCGTCTCAGAAACAGTTGGCAATAAAGTGCTGCGAATTGAATCAAATAATCTTTCGGTCGCTGCTCTGATTTGATTACGGCGATGTGGAATGAATTCTTTAACTACGCGAGCTGAAAGCAATCTATGAGATTTTCTAAATTTGCGAGCACTTGCAAGTTCACGTGGATGAATCACAAGTGTTGCCAGAGCCAAAAGTTCATCGCTTGCGTATCCCGGAAGCTTTGCAAGCAAGTATCCGATGGCACGTGCCGTAGCGGAACCAAGTAATTGCAATACAACCCACGGCAACATCCACCACGTTGAATTGACGAGCAATACGTATGCAGCGTTTCGGCGATCAAGAAGTAATGGTCTGTGCAGGAAAGCTTCTTTTACATCTGCAGAACGGCGTTCAGAGGCTGCTGCTTGTGCGTGAAAACCTTTGGCATCACTGACGGCAATAACTGAGTGCCCTGCAACACGTGCGCGCCAACCAAAATCAACATCATCTCTAAATAGGGAAAGGTTTGGATCAAAGCCACCGAGCTCTACAAATACATCACGTCGAACAAGTGCACCTGCAG
>Ga0315903_10000698_pt1 | contig 50269 bp, 40 predicted proteins | sample LakEriMetagenome_7_FD_203524 | JGI IMG/M metagenome (GOLD analysis project Ga0315903, IMG submission 203524) | Freshwater fungal communities from buoy surface, Lake Erie, Ohio, United States - Buoy 2 MA119 | ecosystem: Environmental > Aquatic > Freshwater > Lake | place: USA: Lake Erie, Ohio... | reverse complement strand
CTGTCTTGGGGGGGGGGGGGGGGGGGGGGGGGGGGGGGGGGGGGCGCAGCGGGTGGTGCGGGATCGGTTTCCGGATGTGCCGGTGGTGACGGTGGTGGAGCTGGCTGGCTGGCTGCGGGAGGGTGGTGGGCGGATTCCGGTGATTCTCGATGCGAGGACTGGGGAAGAGCAGTCGGTTTCGATGCTGCCTGGGGCGGTGGCGGTGGATCCTGATGCTGGGGCCGGGGAGGTGCTGGGCGGGCGCGATCCAGGGCGGACCGTGGTGGTTTATTGTGCGGCTGGGTACCGTGGGGCGCGGCTGGCGCGGAGGCTGCGGCAGGCTGGCTGGGAGGACGTCCGCAATCTAGACGGGGGGATTTTTGCGTGGGGCAACGCAGGTTTGCCGCTGGAGCGATTGGGTCAGGCCGTGGGGGATGTGCATCCGCATTCGTCTTTGTTTGCGAGGATGCTGCGGAACCCGTGGGTGCGGAGGGCGAAGCAATGATCTTCCGTTAGGATTGATATTCACCCTGTTCTGATGTTTGACATCTGGAAGGAAATCGGGCATGAGCGGGTCATGCTGATGGATCGAAGCAACGTGACGGGGCTTTTGGCGGGCCTTGGGGTGGTGGCTGTGCTGGCTGGCTGCCGGGAGGCGGTGGTGGCACCGGTGGCTGGGCCGCCGGTGGTTGCGGTGGCGGCGGCGCTGCAGGGGGATGTGCCTGTGGTGGTTGAGCTGATTGGTCAGACGGAGGCGACGGCGAATGTGGAGATCCGGCCGCGGATTGATGGGACGGTGGAGCGGATAGAATTTGCGGAGGGGAGTGAAGTGAAGGCAGGGGATCTGCTGTTTGTGCTCGACCGGAAGCCATTGGAGGAAAAGCTGGCGGCGGCGCGCGGGGATGTGGGGCAGCTGAAGGCGGCGCTGGGGCGGGCGCGTCAGGATGTGGAGCGGTTTGCGCCGCTGGCGGCGCGCGGGGCGGTACCGCAGAAGGATTTGGACACGGCGAAGGCGGTTGAGCAGCAGGCCCTGGCGGCATTGTCATCTGGCGAGGCCAAGGAACGGGCGGCTGCGTTGGATCTGGGGTATGCGGAGATTACGGCACCGGTGCCTGGCATAATCGGGGCCAAGGGGGTGGATGTGGGTTCCGTGGTGGCGCGGGCGGGCAATGGTCCGGCCATGGCGGTCATTTCGCCATTTGATCCGATTTGGGTGAACATAGAGATCAGCGAGGTGGCCTATCTGAACAATGCGGAGTTTTTCCGTGGGCAGGAAGTGGCCTCGCCGGTGTTTTCGCTGATTCTGGCGAATGGGAAGGTGCATCGGGAGACTGGGCGGCTGTCGTTTGTGGATCGGGCGGTGAATCCGGCGACGGGGACGCTGCGGGTGCGGGTGGAGTTTCCGAATCCGGGGAAGATCATCCGGCCGGGGCAGTTCTGCCGGGTGCGGGCGCAGGGGAAGTCTGTGCGGGGGGCTTTGCTGCTGCCGCAGCGGGCGGTGCAGGAACTGCAGGGGCGGCACAGTGTGATGGTGGCCGATGCGGGAGGGAAGATCGGTTTTAGGCCAGTGAAGACTGGGCAGAGGGTGGGGTCGCTCTGGGTGATTGAGTCTGGGCTGCGGCCTGGCGAGACGGTGGTGATTGAGGGGATGCAGAAGGTGAGGGATGGGGCGGTGGCGAAGCTGGAAGCGGCGGTGATTGATGACGGTCCGCTGCGCGAGCTTACGGCTGGGCTGCCGGGAGCAGTGAAGTCACCGGAAGCGGGAGGGGAACCGCGCTGAGCGCCGGCACGCCATGGCAGAATTCTTCATCCGTCGGCCGATTGTGGCCATGGTTCTGTCGATCCTGATGGTCATCATTGGGTCGTTTGTGCTGATGCGGCTGCCGGTTTCCGAGTATCCGGAAGTGAGTCCATCGGTGGTGAATGTGACGGCGAATTTCCGTGGGGCTGATGCCGAGGCGGTGGAGGGATCGGTGGCCACGCCTTTGGAGGCGCAGATCAACGGGGTTGAGAACATGCTGTACATGAAGTCGACCAACGGGGCGGACGGGTCGATGACCCTGAGTGCCACCTTTGATCTGGGGACGAGTGTGAATCTCAATCAGGTCAACGTGCAGAACCGGGCGTCGCTGGCGTTTCCGCGGCTGCCCGAGTCGGTGACGCGCGATGGGGTCAGTGTGAAGCGGTCGAGTCCGGACATTCTGCTGGCGGTGGGCTTGTATTCGCCTGGGGGGACGTATGATTCCGTGTTTCTGTCGAACTATGCGGCGATCAACGTGATTGATGCGCTGGCGCGGGTGCCGGGGGTTGGGGATGTGAAGAATTTCAGTGCGCAGGATTATTCCATGCGGTTGTGGGTGAATCCCGAGCGGCTGGCGTCGCTGGGGTTGACGCCTGCGGATGTAATTGGGGCGGTGCGGGAGCAGAATGTGCAGGCGGCGGCTGGCTTGATCGGGGCGGAGCCGGCGAAGGCCGGGCAGGAATATCAGTATAATGTGCGGGCGAGTGGATTGCTGCAGGAACCGGAGGAATTCGGGGAGATCATTGTGCGTTCCAATTCCGATGGGTCGCAGGTGAAGCTGCGGGATGTGGCGCGGATTGAGATGGGGGCGCAGACGTATGCGGCATCGGCGCGGACCAATGGTTTGCCAGCCTGCGGGCTGGGGATTTATCTTGCGCCTGGGGCGAATGCGCTGGCGACGGCGGCGGCGGTGCGGGCGCAGCTGGAGGCGGCGGCCTTGAGGTTTCCTCCGGACATGGCGTATGAAGTGACGCTGGATGCGACGCTGCCGATTACGGCGTCGATGGAGGAGATTGTGCACACCCTTGTGGAGGCGGTGGTGCTGGTGATTCTGGTGGTCTTTGTGTTTCTGCAGAGTTTCCGGGCGACTTTGATTCCGATGATTACGGTGCCGGTGGCGCTGCTGGGAACCTTCATGGTGTTTCCGCTGCTGGGGTTCACGGTGAATACGCTCACGCTGTTCGGGCTGGTGCTGGCGATTGGGATAGTGGTCGACGATGCCATTGTGGTGGTGGAGGCGGTCATGCATCATCTGGAGCATGGGATGTCGCCGGTGGAGGCGACGAAGCAGGCGATGAAGGAAGTGACAGGTCCGGTGGTGGCGATTGCGTTGATTCTCTGTGCGGTATTTGTGCCGGTGGCGTTCATGCCTGGGCTGACTGGGACGCTGTATCAGCAGTTTGCGATCACGATTGCGGCCAGCGTGATTTTTTCGGCGGTGAATGCGCTGACGCTGAGTCCGGCGCTGGCGGCGAAGCTGCTGCGGCCGCCGCAGCCTGCGCGGGGTCCGCTGGGATGGTTCTTCCGGGCGTTCAACCGGGTCTTTGATGCGGTCACGGCGCGGTATACTGGGGTGGTGGGATTTCTGGTGCGGCGTTCGGCGCGGGCCATGCTGATACTGGTGGCTGCGGTGGTGGGGATATTTGTGATTGGGAAGCGGGTGCCGGGCGGGTTCATTCCTGATGAGGACAAGGGGTATTTCTTTGTGGCGGCGCAGCTGCCTGATGCGGCTTCGCTGCAGCGGACGCTGGCGGTTTGTGGAAAGGTGGAGGAAGCGCTGCGGAAGACCGAGGGAGTGCGGTCGACGATTACGATTGGGGGATTCAACATTCTGAGCGGGGTGAATGCGCCCAATGCGGCGACGTTTTTTGTGGGCTTGCGGGATTGGAAAGAGCGGTCGTCGCCAGAGCAGCATGTGAAGCGGCTGATGGCGCGGCTGGGTGGTCAGCTGGCGCAGTTTCCGGAGGCGAGGGTTCTGGTGTTTGGTCCGCCGTCGCTGCCGGGATATGGGAGTGCGTCCGGGTTTACCTTTGAGCTGCAGGACCGGGCGGGCGGGAGTGTGGGCGAGCTGGCGGCGATGACGCAGAAATTTCTTGGCGAGGCGATGCGGCGGCCTGAGCTGAGCCGGCTGTTTACGGGATTCCAGCCGGTGGTGCCGCAGACGCGCGTGGATCTGGACCGGGAGAAGTGCCGCAAGCTGGGGGTGCAGGTGAGCGACGTCTACAGTGCGCTGCAGGCGTATCTGGGTGGGGCGTATGTGAATGATTTCAATCGGTTCGGGCGGGTTTACCGTGTCTTTCTGCAGGCCGATCCTGAGTTCACGGGGAAGCCTGAGGACATTGGGAAATTCCGGGTACGGAACCGGGAGGGAGGGATGGTGCCGTTGGACACGCTGGTGAAGGTATCGCAGACGAGCGGTCCGGCGTTTACGAACCGCTACAATCTGTACCGGGCGGCGGAGATCACGGGGGCACCGGCTCCGGGTTACAGTTCGGCGCAGGCGGTGGCGGCGATGGAGGAAGTGGCGGCGGCGGTTCTGCCTGCTGGGTATGGCTATGAATGGACTGGGCTGACGTATCAGGAGAAGAAGGCCGAGGGTCAGGCCGGGGTGATTTTCGGGCTGGCGATCATTTTTGTGTTTCTGCTGCTGGCGGCGCAGTACGAGAGCTGGTCATTGCCGTTTGCGGTGCTGCTGGCGACGCCGCTGGTGGTGCTGGGTACCTTTCTTGGGCTGCTGGCGAGGCAGTTTGACAACAACATTTATGCGCAGATCGGGATGATCATGCTGATTGGTCTGGCGGCCAAGAATGCGATTCTGATCGTGGAATTTGCGAAGATGGAGCATGAGAAGGGGAAGCCATTCATGGAAGCGGCCATTGAGGGAGCGCGGCTGCGGCTGCGGCCGATTCTGATGACATCGTTTGCCTTCATTCTGGGGGCGGTGCCGCTGGCGGTGGCGGCGGGATCGGGAGCGGAATCGCGCAAGGTGATGGGGACGGCGGTGGTGGCGGGGATGACGGTGGCGACGGTGGTGGGGGTGTTTGTGATTCCGGCCTGTTATGCCTTTGTGATGTGGCTGGCGGGGGCGGGTCGCCGTGGGGCGGTGGCGGGGCCGGCTATGGAATCTGGAACTGAAAGCTGAACTGACATGAATCGCCGCGGGATGCTGATGCTGAGTTTTGGGGTGGCTGTGCTGGCTGGGTGCCGGCTCGGTCCGGACTATGATCGGCCGGGGGTTCCGGTGGGATTCCGTTTTGGGAAGGGGGAGAGCGGAGTGCTTTCGCTGGGTGATCTGGATTGGCGTTCGGTGTTTACGGATCCGGTGCTGCGTGACTTGATTGGAGCGGCGCTGGAGGCGAGTCCGGATCTTGCCGAGGCGGCGGCGCGGGTACTGCGGGCGCAGGCCAACGTGACGGTGGTGCGGTCGCAGTTTTATCCATCGTTCGGGGCTGGTCTTTCGCTGGACCGGCGGCGGGTGGATCAGGATCTGCAGATCGGGCCGCTGACCGTGCCGGATGCGTTTGATTCCGATCAGTTCACGGCAGGGTTGACGCTGATGCAGTATGAGGTGGATTTCTGGGGGAGGATCCGGCGTGCGACTGAGGTGGCGCGTGCGCAGATGGTGGCGACCGAGGAAGGGCGGAGGCTGGTGGAGTCCGGGTTGGTGGCGGCGGTGGCGACTGCCTATTTCACCCTGCGCGAGCAGGATCATGAACTGGAGATTGCCGAGCGGACCCTGAAGTCGCGCCGGGATTCACTTGAGTTGATCACGGTGAGGCAGCAGGGCGGTCAGGGGGCACTGACCGATGTGCGGCAGGCGGAAGTGCTGGTGGCCGAGGCGGAAGCAGCCATCAAGGCGATTGAGCGGCAGGTAGCGAAGCTGGAGCATGAGATCAGTTACCTGTGCGGGCGGGTGCCGGCGGAGGTGCGGCGGGGGCGGCCGTTTGTGGAATTGAGCAGTATGGTGACGGCGCCGGCGGGTTTGCCGTCTGATCTGCTGAACCGGAGGCCTGACATCCGGAGGGCCGAGCAGAATCTGGTGGCGGCGACGGCGGCGGTGGGGGAAGCCGAGGCGCGGCGGTATCCTGCGTTTGCGCTGACGGCGGGGGCGGGGCTGCGGAGCGATGAGTTTTCGGGGCTGCTGAGTGATCCCGTGAAGTTCTGGCAGGTGGGACCGGCGCTGACGGTGCCGGTATTCACTGGTGGGCGGCTGCGGGCTGGGGTGGCTGGGGCGAAGGCTGGGCGGGACGAGGCAGAGGCGGCGTACCGGCGGACCGTGCTGCAGGGCATGCGGGAAGTTTCCGACGCACTTGTGGCCGTGGAGAAGAATGCCGGGCTGCGGGAAGCGCAGGGGAAGGTGGTGGCGGCGCGGACCGCGGCGGCTGGATTGATCCGGGACCGCTGGGACAATGGGGTCGCCAGCTATCTTGAAGTTCTCTATAACGACCAGGAATTGTTCCAGGCCGAGTTGAATCATGCGCGGGCGCGGCTCGAGGAATTGACCGCGGGGATTTCGCTTTACCGGGCCCTTGGGGGTGGCTGGGGCCGGGAATGAGGAGGGTTGGATTTTCCGGTCAGGCTTCCTGTGTCAGGGAACTCTTGAGCGGACGCGGAAGAAGCGTGGTGTGGAGGGGCCGGGTGGGGCGCTCATGTTCCATGTGAGGCGGTCGGTGGCCGAACCGTCGTAGAGCCGGACTGTGGGTGCGAGGATCCAGCCGGGGCCGGGATTGGCCCATGAGGTCATGGCGAGGGAAGTCTGGGCGGTCAGGGTGAGTCCATTGAGCGTTCCGCGGCGGCGGCGGTAGGTGACCGAGAGGACATCGGCACCGTCGTCGCGGATGGTGGAGGCTTTCGGCTGGAAATTCTGATCCGGCTGATTGGGATTGGGGGTACCCAACTGGTAATGGAGGTGGAGCGGCTGGCCGTCCGGCATGAGGCTGGCTGGGGATCGCGAGAGGTCGCTGAAGTGCAGGATTTCCCAGTAATCCGGGAGGCGGTCGCTGTCGCTGTCGGTGGGGGTGGCGGTTGAGGCGAGGAGGGCTTTGAGGGCGGCCTTGTTTTCTGCGATGGAGAGATTGAACGTGGTCACGTTGAAGGTGGCCACCTTCTGATTGAGGGCGTCGAGGATGACGACATCGCGGTAGCGGGCGTCGAGTTTGGTCTGCACGAGGGCAGTGGACGAGTCACGGATCCACGAGAGGGGTTTCCCGTAGAACATGAAGTCGTCGGAGGGTTGGAAGACCTCGTTCACGCCGACGATGTCGACGGGAAGCTGGGTGGTTCCGAGGAGTTCGTTGTAGATATCGTTGAGGACGCCAAACTGGGTCTTGCAGTACCCTCAGGTTTCGTGGCCGAAGTACCATGCGGTGACTTGGTGCAGGTAGTCGCGCGGGGTGACTGGGTTGGTGGCCTTGTGGGTGGCGACGCGGAGGGACGAGGAATTGACGTCCGGGGCGGCGAAGGTGGCGACCTGCTGGGAGAGGGCCGGGGTGGCGCTCAGGGCGAGAGCGAGGAAGAGGCGCTTCATGTGACGAAGGTAGCGGAGGCTGTGGTCATTGTCCACCGTGTGCTGGGGTGGGTGTGGAAATCAGAGAGTGCCTGCGAGTTTGATGTCGAGGTAGAGGTTGGCGAGGGCGATGGGGAGTTGCTGGGCGGTGGTGTGGAGGGTGAGGATGCGGTGCTGCTGGAGGGAGGCGAGGGCGAGGTTACGGGCTTCGATGGTCTGGTGGGTGTGGGCGAGGGTGGTGGCGTCGTGCAGGGAGGCGACGGGGAGTCCGGGGATCCTGGCGACTTCGTTTTCGAGGAGGCTGGCGACGACGACGAGGTGGCGCTGGCGGAGGAGTTTCAGGGGAGGGAGGATGGCCGGGAGGTCTTCGCTGCGGAGGTTTGTGCAGAAGACGATGAGGGCGCGGCGGGGCTGGCGCTGGAGGATGCGGTGCGCGGCTTCCGGGAAGTCGCCTGGAGCCATGGTGCTCTGGTAGGAATTGAGGTGGTCGAGGAGGAGCGGCATGGCATGGGGGCCGCTTACGGGTGGGAGCCAGCGGTCGTCGCCGCCGAAGGCCATGGAACCGACGCGGTCGCCTTTGCGGACGGCGATGCTGGAGAGGAGGAGCATGGCATTGAGCGTGTGGTCGAACTGGGAGAGTTGGCCATCGAGGGCGCGGAGGCGGCGGCTGCAGTCGGCCATGAGGATGATGGTCTGGTTCCGTTGTTCCTCGAATTCGCGGCTGGTGAGAGAGTTTCTGCGGGCGGTGGCTTTCCAGTCGACGGTATTGAGTGGGTCGCCTTGCTGGTAGTCGCGGAGCTGGCGGAATTCGCGGCTTTGGCCGTGGCGGGGGCGGCGGACGATGCCCATCTGGGCTTCGCGGTGCTGTACGGCGAGGAGGGCGAAGCGGAGTACGGGTTCGTAGTCTGGATAGACAGTGAGCGACGAGACTGGGCCTGTGCGGTAGCGCCGGATCCACAGGCTGAGCGGAGATTCCTCCTCGAGGTAGGGAGGGTCGATGGTGAGAGGCCCGCGTGAGGTCGGTGTGACTGTGGCTGTGATGGAGGTCTGGGATTGGGGCGGCAGAGAGCCCTGCCATGGCCAGTCCGGTGAAGTGAGTGCATCGGGCAGACCGTCGGTGAGGCGGATGCGCGCGCGGTGATTGGTTTTGTTGGAGAGGGATAGGGATAGTTCTGTGGCTGAGCCGAGGGCGAGACGGCGTGGGGCCGATCTGGAAGCGTTGATTTTCGGGCGCAGGGAGAGGAGGAAGGCGTCGGTTAGGGCGAGGGCGGCGGCGGTGATGGCAGCGGCGATGAAGGCGGTGGTGAGAGCTGGGGCGAGCGAAGCGGCGACGGCCATGGCGAGCATCGCGGCGAGGAGCGGGAGCAGGCGGGGGCCGGGGAGCATGGGGGTGGGGCGCGGCGGGGGGCCGTGTTCAGCGGGGAGCGGGAACTGAGCGGAGCAGGCTGGTGAGCACCGAGTCCGCGTCCTGTCCGCTGATCTGGAGTTCCGGGGCGAGGGCGACGCGGTGCCGGAGCACTGGCAGGGCGGCCGCCTTGACATCGTCCGGAAGAGTCCATGAACGGCCCGCGAGAAGGGCCATGGCCTTGGCGGTGCGGACGAGGCTGATGGCACCGCGGGTGCCTGCTCCGAGGCTGAGGCCCTGCTGGGTGCGGGTGGCGCGGGTGATGCGGACCGCGTAGGCTGTGACTTCCGGCTGGCAGGTGATGCGGGCGGCGGCCTGCTGGAGGGCGAGGATGTCCTCGATGCTGCAGAGGGTGGGGACGGAGTGCGGGTCGAGGGAACCTGAACCCGTGCCGGTGGTGACGGCTGCCACGATTTGTTCCTCTTCCTCCTGCGATGGGTAATCGAGGATGATTTTCATGAGGAAGCGGTCGAGCTGGGCTTCCGGGAGGGCGTAGGTGCCTTCCTGTTCGATGGGGTTCTGGGTGGCGAGTGTCATGAAGGGAGGCGGCAGGGGAACGGTGTCGCCGTCGATGGTGACCTGGGATTCCTGCATGACTTCGAGGAGGGCCGCCTGGGTTTTGGCTGGGGCGCGGTTGATTTCGTCGGCGAGGAGGAGGTTTGTGAAGACCGGGCCGCGGCGGAGGCGGAATTCCTGACGGGCCATATCGTAGAGCGAGTGTCCGGTGACATCGCTGGGGAGCAGGTCGGGAGTGAACTGGATGCGGCGGAACGAGCCGCCGAAGGTGCGGGCGAGAGCGAGGACGAGGTGAGTTTTGCCGAGGCCTGGTTTGCCTTCGAGGAGGACGTGGCCACCGCTCAGGAAGGCTGCGAGGACGTGATCGATGACCGTGGGGTGTCCGAGGAAGACCGACGCGATGGCTGTGCGGATGCGGCTGATGAGGTCGGCGTGGGCGTCCGGGGATTCCGCCGGATGTTCGTGTGGCAGTTCCGGAGGGAGGGACGGGGAGGCATCATTCATGACGGGGAGAAGCGGAGGATTGGCTGCAGGAATGGAGGATCAGTTGGAGGTCAGCGACGGCGGCAGTGAACAGGCGTGGGTTGGACAGGTTGCTGGCGTGGAGGGCGTGAGTGACGCGGGGTTCCGGGATTCCGGAGAGGGTGGCGAGCAGGCTGGTGGCATCCGGGGCATCTGTGGGGATGCCGTGTCTGGCGGCGGCCATGGAAACCGCGCGGCGGAGCGACGCTGTGAGGACAGTGGGATCCGGGAGACGGCGCCAGAGGAAGGCTGCTTCGTCCGCGAGTTGGGAGGCCGTGTGGCGGGCCGCCGAGGTGTCCGGCGTCTGGGCGCGGCCGAAGCGCGGCAGGTTCTTCCAGAGCCATGCGGCGGTGAGGGCGGCGAGGCAGGCCAGCGGGAGGTGAGCGTAGGTGATCAGCATCTGCCAGAACGAGAGCCGGCTGCTGTTGAGGAAGATGGCATGGGTGGTGGGGGCGAGGGCCGCGACCCCTTCGAGGAGGGCGGCGTGGTCGAGTTCACCGATCCAGCGGTTGCGCCATGGGCGGGCGCTGGGGACGATGGTGATGCGTCCCGCTCCGCGTGGGAAGCTGACGAGGGCCGCCTTGTTTTCCGGGCCCGCGATGACATCGGCGGGGAGCAGCGAGGCATCCGTGGCCATGCCATCGTCTGTGGTGAACGAGAGGGTTTGGCCATCGATTTCGCAGGTGACGGGATTGGGGAGACCGGAGTTTTCTTCGATGGTGATTTTCAGTTCGCGGAGGAGGGGTTCGCCCTGGCCTGGTGCGGAGGCAGCGTCGGTGATCCAGTCATTGCGGAAGCGGTCCGTGGCTGCGGCGAGGACGACGAGGTGATTGCCGTTGCTGGTCCAGTCGAGCAGGCTGCGGGCTTCTCCGGTTGAGCGCACGGCGCTGATGGGGAGGAAGAGGAGAGTTTCCGATTCCGGGAGGCCTGCCTGGTTGGAGCGGAATTCGACGGTGTGGGAGGATTCGAGCAGGCGGGAAGCGGCCAGCCATGGCTGGAGCCGGGCGGCGCCGCGGTAGCCTACGGTGATCTCCTCGTATTCCGCCTTGCCCGGCTGGCAGGATGGGAAGCAGCAGGCAAGGAGTGCCATAGAAGTGAGGGCAGCGGTTCTGGTGATGGCGGGGGCTTTGGGCTGCGGGCTCGTGGGTGGAGGGAACGGCCATGACGAGAAGAGAGAGCTGGCGGTATCGTGAGGGGGCAGCTGGCCGGCGTAGGCGGCGGCCGTCCAGATTGCGGTGAGGGCGGCGAAGTATTGTCCTTCCCTGGTGCTGGTGAGCGGGGTGGCGTGGGCGAGGCAGTCTGTTTCCGTATCGCTTTCCGCGATGGGAAGGCGTGCGGACGACACCATCCATGCGAGCGAGCCCCGGTAGAGGAGCCGGATGGCTTCGAGCGGTTGGCCGTTGGTCCAGAGCTGGCGGGCGGCTTCCGGGATGTTGGCGGGAAGGGAATCGCTGCTGAGGTCCATGCCCATGACCACGCGCGGGGAGGGTTGGGCGGAAGGAGGCAGTGGCAGCCGGCGCGGTGGCTGGAGGCGGCCGCGGAGGATGATCAGAAGAACCGCGACGATGGCTGCGGCGATGAAGAGGTAGCCGATCCAGCGGAAGGCGTCCGGGTTGACGGAGAGGCTCAGGGATTCGTTTTCGTCTGGAGGGGGGATGCGGCGCCGGCGGATATCGCGGGCGAAGTCCGGGCTTTCGAGGATCGCATTGATGCGGGACGAAGGGGAATCGCCATCCGGTTCGGTGGTGGTCTCCGGAGCTGCCGGGGATGAGGCGGCGGGCGGGTTCGGGTTGCTGGCTGCGAGCGAGGGGGAAGGGAAAGCGATGGCGAGGGCGGCAGCGGCGAGAGCGGCAAGGGAAGCGATGCTGCGGGAGCGCAGGCGGTCGTTCAGGCGGCGGAAGGCGACTTCGATGTCCCAGCCTTCGAGGTGGGTACGGCTATTGATGTAGAGTGAGAATCCGGCGGCGGCGTAGAATGGTTCGACGAGAGCGATGGCGGCGGCGTAGCAGAGGTTGCCGAGCTGGAGCGTGAAGTTTGGGATTTCCGAGAAGGCGAAGGTACCGGCCTCGGCGGCATCCGAGAGCGTCGTGAGGGGGCTTTCCGGGAGGAAGGTTTCGGCTGTGAAGAAGAGGGCGAGGCTGACCGCCATTTCGAGTTTGACGGCGACCCATGTGAGGGCCCATGCGCTGCCGCCGTGGTGGAGGGCGAGGAGGTGGCAGCGGTCCGCGCGGAGTTTGCCGGAGAGGCCTTCGAGGATGGGAACGGGGAGCCGGAACGAGCGTGCTCCCGAGAGTCTTCGCCATGTGAGGGATGGGAGCAGGCCGAGCCAGAGCGAGCGGGGTCGGTCGTTCCAGAATTCGCGCAGGGAAGGAGTGGAGCCGAAGAGCGAGCGGCTCAGGAAGTGGATGGGTTGTCTGGTGAGGATGGGTTTGGACCACCAGAGGACGAGGGCGGTCCAGCCTGGGTGATTCCAGAGGAGCGAGAAGGTGAGGAGCCAGAGTGGGAGGGCGATGGTCAGCCAGCCCTTCATGAGACTGGGCCAGTGGGTGCGGGCCATGGCGCAGCCGAGATCGATGGCTTCCCATGCCGGGCGGGGCCGGAGGACGGCGGTAGCCTCGTCGAGTTTCATGGGGATGGCGTGGCCGTGCGGGTTCGGCCGGCGAAGGCGAGGTAGGCAGCGAGGAGGCACCAGTTGGCGATGCCGATGATGTACTTGGTGGTGGGCGGGGCGGGGGAAGCCGACCAGAAGCCTTCGATGAAGGCCGCGAAGAACACGAGGAAGCTGCCGCCGTAGATGAGTGGGAGGGCGCGTTGTCCGGCGGCGGCGAGGGCAGCGGGTCTGGAGAGCGTGCCGGGTTTGAGGACAGCTCTGCCGAGAATGAGGCCGGCTGTTCCGCAGATGACGATGCCGCCGAGTTCGAAGGCAGCGTGGCCCGAGACGAAGGCGTAGAATTTTTCCGTATCGCCGGCGTAGTGGACGTAGCCCTGCATGGCTCCGATGACGACGCCCTGGTAGGCGAGCATGAAGAGAGCGCCGACCATGGCGAGGACGCCGGAGCCTGCCATGCGGAGGGCGATGGTGACATTATTCCAGATGTAGTGGCCGAACATGGCGAAGTCCGAGCCGAACGTTTCGCGGAGGAATTCGCGGGTTTCCTCGCCCCGGCCGTACATGCCATCCATCATTTCCATTTCATCCGGGCCGAGGACCGAGAAGATCCAGCGCGGGTCGAAGCGGGCGGCGGCGACCATGCCTGCCATGGGGCCGAAGAAGAGGAGTGCCGAGAGGGCGAGCAGTCGCCATTCGCGGCGGGCGGTGGCGGGGAAATCGGTGGTGAAGAGTCGGGCAAAGCGGCTGGTGGCGCTGCCTTCTTCGCGGGTGAGGAGGTTGCGGCAGCGGATCATGAGAGCGTTGAGGTCGCTGCACAGTGACTCGCTGTAGAGGCGGTGCTGGGCGAGGGCGTAGTCCGCGCAGAGCTGGCGGTAGAGAGAGGGAAGCTGGAGGGCGAGGGGGGAACGGGGAGATTTCTCCAGAGAGCCGAGCAGCCTGCGGGTTTCCTCCCAGCGCGGAGAATTCTGTGTGGTGAAGGTCAGCTGCGTCATGGGGCGGATCAGGAATCGCGCAGCCAGCGGCCGAAGGCGAGGAGTCGTGAGGTGCCGGCTGGGCCGTTTGATCCGGTGAGTGTGGCGGCGTGGTTGGCGAGTTCCGTGCGGCGGGCGTCCGACCATGTGGGGGATCGTTCGAGGAAGCGGACGATGGCGTGGCGTTCTTCGCGGCTGAGGGTGACTGGGGGAGGTTCGCTGCTGGAAGGGTTGGGAGCCGGATCCGCTGGCGGGTCCGCGGCGGGACTGCGGCGGTCGTAGACGACGAGGGTGTGGGCGACGAGGTCGCCGAGGCGCTGGAAGCGCTGGGTGAAGAGGCAGGAGAGCAGCCCTGCGAGGTAGCCCCAGGGGAGGAAGTCGGCAGGCCGCACGGTATTGCGGAGGATGATGGCGGCGAGTGTGGGTGGTCCGCCGTGATCCGAGACCACGCGGAGTCCCATGCGGCGTTTGCCTGGGGTGGCTCCGTGAACGCCGGCTTCGTAGGCGACATGATAGCCCCAGTAGAGGAGGAAGAGGAAGATATTCATGGAGCCTGTGGCGATGCCGGCTCCGACGATGCCGATGAAGGCGAAGGAGAGCAGCTGGAGCAGGATGGCTGCGGCGATGAAGATGGCGAGGTCGATGGAGAAGGCGACGGCGCGGGCCATGGGGCCGGCTGGGCGCAATTCCACATCGACGCCTTCCGCGAGTTCGATGCGGTGGATGGTATCGAGTGGCGGGGAGGCGGCGGTACCCATGGGAAGGCTCAGCGGCTGGCTGCTTTCGGGAGGTCGGCGGGGCGGAGGCGGTAGCGGAAGCCGGCTTCGCTGCCGCCGGGCCAGATGATGCGGTAGGCTGTCGGGCGGAGGCTGCAGCGTTTCTCGAAGAGGTCGGCGACTGCTTTTTCGTAGTCTGTGTTGGCGCGCATTTCCCGGCTGGAGGGACCGGGTTTGCCCTCGCCGCGGAGCCATTCCGTGGTGGGGGCAGCTGCGATGGAATCCCAGCGGGTGCTTGTTCCGAAGAGCAGCTGGACGCCTGTGGTGGCTGCGGCTGCGAAGTAGGCTGGACCCTCGCGGTTGCGGACGTGGAAGCCGAGGGTGTCGCCTGGCGCAGCCGTGACCGAAAGCCGGACGATGGCTCCGGGGGTGTGGGCGGCTCCGACGAGGTATTCGCCTTCGATTTCCTCGCCATTGAGGAAGATGGAGACGCCGTCGTCGGCGAGGACGTGGAGGTCGAAGGTGCGGGTTTCCGCGGGGTTGGGGGTTGGTGGCGTTGAGGGAGAGGCTGCGGTTGGTTCCGGCTTGCTGGCCGTGGGGTTGCTGGTGGCCGACGCGTTGGGTGATGGGTTGGCGGGAGCCGTGGCCGCGGTGGTTTCGCGGTTTTTGTAGGCGAGGTAGACCGAGCGGAGTTTCTGGAGAGTGGGGGGCAGGTCTGCGAGGGTGGAGGATGGGGTACTGCTGCTGCGGACGCTTTTGGTTTCTGCGAGCCATGCGGGGTGTTCTGTTTCCGGGGCTTTGCGCATGCCGCGGGCGAGGGCTGCGAGGTACTGGCGGTCGAGGGCTGGAAGGTCGGTCGGAGCGGTGGCCGGGTCGCCGGTTGATGGGGCCGGCGCGGATGGCTGGCCCGTGAGGGCGGCTTCGAAGATGCTGATGTCTTCCGAGGTGAGTTCCGGTTCCGGCGACGCGGGGATTGGTTGGGTGGAGGACACGGGGTTCGCCGCGGGAACTGAATCTTCCGGGGCAGGTTTCAGGTAGGCAGACGCGGCCGGATCATCCGGTGCCGGTGCTGCCGGTGGTGCGGCGACGCCGGCTTCAGGCGTTACCGTGGAATCGTCGGTGGCTGGCGGTGGGGAGGCATGCTGTGAACCGAAGTATGATCCGAGGGCCGCGGCTGAGGCGACGGCGGCGATCGTGAGGCCCCATGGAAACGGCTGGCGGGGCTTGCGGCGGGCGGGCCGGGAGGGACGCCGTGCAGGTTCGGGCTGGGGATGGGCTGAGGGATCGGCTTCCATGGCTGCGTTTTCCGGAGCATTCGTCATTCCGGCAGGGCGTGCAAGTTCCATCGGAGGCATGGAAAATCCGGGCTGCTGGTGCTGGATGTTTGACGCCGTGGCTGGATGCCGCGTATAATCGGCATAGCCATGAAGCGATTCCCCTTTTTCCGCCCGGCCGTTCTGTTAGCGAGTGTCCTTGTGCTGCCCTCATTGGCGCGGGCGGCACCCTTGATTACCGAGTTCATGGCGAGCAATCAGACTGGGCTTCTGGATGAGGATGGGGACCGGCCGGATTGGATTGAGCTGCACAATCCCGATCTGGTTCCGCTGGATCTGGGGGGGTATGGATTGACGGATGATGTGGCGCGACCGGGGCGGTGGAGGATTCCTGCGGGGACCGTGCTGCCTCCGGGTGGGTATCTGGTGATTTTTGCGAGCAACAAGGACCGGGCGGTGGCGGGGCAGCCGCTGCACACGAATTTCAGTCTTTCGGCAGGTGGGGAGTATCTGGGGCTGACGGCACCGGGGGGAGGGGCGGCGTTGAGCGAATGGAATCCGTATCCTCCGCAGGGCGGGGATGTTTCCTACGGATTGCTGTCGCCGACTGTGGGGGCTGCGAGTGTCTTCTTTGCGGTGCCGACGCCGGGGGCGGCCAATGATGCCGGTGGGGCGCAGGCCGACCGGGTCGTTTTCACGCCGCCGAGCAGTACCTTTGCGAACGGGACGCCGGTGAATGTGGCGCTGAGCATTCCGTCCGCCACGGGAACCATCCGTTATACGGTGAACCGGTCGCGGCCCATTGACGTGAATGGCGTCTCGGGGACCTTTTCTGCGAATGCGGCGACCGATGTGTGCACGTGGGCCGGGCATCCTCTGTCGGCCAATGATCCGGTGCGGGTGAGTGGTCCGGCTCCGCTGACGGCGACCGGCAATTATTTTGTGATCCTGCTGGGGCCTGATACCTTCAAGCTGAGCATGGAGCCGGGCGGGCCGCCGATTGATCTGACTGGGAATGGATCGTTCCCGGTGCGCCGCGATGCGGTCATTGCGACGGGATCGACCACCGACCTTTTCTCGACGACGGTGGCCCATGGGTTCTTCAGTGGGGATACTGTGCAGATGGTCAGTACCGGGGCGATTCCTGGCGGGGTGCAGGCTGACACGACCTATTTTGTATCCGTGAGCGGAGCGACCAGTTTCCGGATCTCGACTTCGCCGACCCTGACGCCGATTGTCGATATCACGGCGGCATCGACGGGAGTGATGACAGTGTTCCGGACACCATCGCCGGTGTATGCGGGTCCGATTCCTGTGAATGTGAACACGAGGATCCGGGCGCGGGCCTTCGAGCCGGGGCGGCGGCCGGGGCCGCCGGGAAGCGAGATGTATTTTGCGCTCGACGCCAATGCGCGGAATCTGACTTCGCCATTGCCGCTGGTGGTGACGCACAGCTGGAACACGGCATTGGCCGACAACGTGGTGGTGGAAGGTCAGGTCATGGTCTTCGAGCCCAAGGCACCTGACAATCTGGCGCGCCTGACGAATCCGCCTGATCTGTCATCGCCGTGCAGTCTCGAGCGCCGGGGGTCGTCGACGGCGGGGGATCCCAAGTATTCCATGGCGGTGGAACTGCAGGACGAGTTCGGGATCGACCGGAATCTGTCGCCGCTGGGGCTGCCTTCGCATTCCGACTGGATCATGCATGCGCCGTACAATTTCGATCGTTCCATGATGCACAACGATCTGATCTACCGTCTGAGCAACGACATCGGGCGGTATGCGCCGCGCACGAAGTTTGTCGAGCATTTCCACAACACGCAGACGCTGACGAATTCGATTGAGGGAGCCTTCAGTGGATCGACCGATTACTTTGGGGTGTATAGTTTCATGGAGAAGATTTCGCGTGGGCAGGACCGGGTGGATGTGGAGAATCTGACGCTGGCGGACAATGCGGTTCCCGAGGTGCAGGGTGGGTATATGTTCAAGGTCGACCGGCTGGATGCGGGGGAATCCGGGATCCGTCCGCTCACGGGACAGAGTTTTGGAAATATTGGCACGATGGGGCCTGGGGAGAACGTGATGGCGTGGGTGAATCCGCGGGAAGTTTCGCCTGATCCGTTCAAGCGGGTGACGGTTGCGCAGAGCAACTGGCTGCGTGGGCATATTGGATCGGCGTGGGCGGCCCTCAGTCCGGTGGCGACCTTCATGGATCCGGTGAATGGCTATGCGAAGTTCTGGGATGTGGGTGCGATGATTGACCATCATATTCTGAACACATCGACGAAGAACGCGGACGCCATGCGGTTGAGTGCGCACTGGCACAAGCCACGGTATGGCAAGATCACGGCGGGACCGGTGTGGGATTTCGACCGGGCCCAGGGATCGACGGACGGACGGGATTTCAACTGGGGAACGTGGCGTGGCGAGGGAGGAGATCTCGGGACTGATTTCTTCCATTACCCATGGTATAATGAGATGTTCCGGGATCCGAATTTCTGGCAGCAGTGGGTTGACCGTTATCATCAGATCCGGCAGGGAGCGTTCAGTACTGCGGCGATCCATGCGAGGATTGATGAATTTGCGAATCAGCTCAATCCGGGGAATGCGGCGGGGACGCCTGCGAAGCGGAACGTGACCCGATGGTCGGCGATTGCGCCCCGCGCTTCCGGGAGCAACACGACGATTACGAACAACACATTCAATGGTCAGTTTACGGGTGAAGTGGCGTGGCTGAAGTACTGGTGGCAGAAGCGGCTTGAATTCATGGACAACCAGTTCATGCGCCCGCCGGTGGCGAGTCTGGCGTCGGGTGTGGTGCCTGTCGGTTCGGTGGTTTCGCTCAGTTCTCCGAGCACGGTGACGCCTGGGGTGAAGATTTACTACACGACGGACGGCAGTGATCCGAGGCCGCGGTCGACGACGGTGCTTCCGGCGGCGGGGAGTTTCATTACGGCGGACACGTTTCTTGCTGAGGTGAGTCCCGTGCGGGCGATTGTGCCGACCTCGGCGGCGACGGGCGGCGCGTCGAATCAGTGGCGTGGGGCTGACTTGAATGGCAATGGGGACAATGCGGATGACTTTGATGATTCCGGGTGGTTTGCGAATGCTCCGGGAACGATCAACGGGGTGGGCTATGACGATACCGTGGCGGCTGGGGCGGTCAATTTCCAGCCGTTCTTCGATGTGCGCTGGAATACGGCGACTGGGTTCGAGGGGAACGTCACGCCGCCTGGGGTGAGTCCGGTGTCGGCGTCGAATGTCATGCGGGCCGGCAGCATCAATGGGGCGGATTATGCGGGGAATCAGAGTTGCTATGTGCGGTTTCCGTTCACTTTGACAGCGGCGCAGATGGCGCTGGTGAAGGCGGGCAACCGGTTGCAGCTGCAGGTGCGGTCGGACGATGGATTTGTGGCGTGGCTTAATGGCACGGAACTGACTGGAGCGCGGAGGAATGCTCCATCGACTTCTTTACTGACGCACACGTCGGCGGCGACGGCGGCGACGGCGGATGCGACGGGTGCGGCCTATGCGAATTTCGACATCTCGGCGCAGATGGGGCTGCTGCATGAGGGACGGAACGTCCTTGCGGTGCATGGGCTCAACAGTGGGCTGGCAGGGGATGACTTCCTGATCGGGGCGCGCATCATTGTGCAGACCTCCTCGATTCCGTACAATCCGGCCATCAGTCCCGTGGCGGTGGAATACAAAGGACCGATCACGGTTTCCGGGCCGATTGCATTGTTTGCGCGGACCTTGACACCGGCTCGGCCGAGCGATCCCCCGACGCAGTCGGGTGGCGGGACGGGGACCGTGCCGAACGGGTCGAGTTGGAGTGCGCCGACCGTGCGGTATTATTTCCCTGGGGCGGTGCTGCCGGCGGTGGCCAGTCTTAAAATCACGGAAGTGATGTATCATCCGGCGAGTCCGACGGCGGCCGAGGTGGCTGCGGGTTTCACGAATTCGAACGACTTTGAATTCATCCGGCTGACGAATGTGGGTACTGAGCCATTGGATCTGACGGGGATCTATTTCTCGAATGGGGTGCAGTTTGCCGCAGCGGAAGGGATTCAGAACTGGCTGGCGGCGGGGGCTTCGGTGGTGGTGGTGGAGAACCGTGCGGGGTATGCATCGCGCTATGGGGTGCCATGGCCCGTGCTGGGCGAATACAGTGGCGATCTCAATGATGCGGGGGAACGGGTGGTGCTCAATGCGCGGGACGGCACGGTCCTGTCCGAGTTCCGTTATGACGACGCCAATGGCTGGCCGCCGCTGGCGGACGAGGGTCATTCGCTGGTGTGGGTGAGTGGCGATCCGGCCTTGCCTGCCAGCTGGCTGGCGTCGCTTGATCCTGGTGGGCTTGGCGTGAGCACGTACGATGGCTGGGCGAAGCGCTACTTTGCGGATCCGGCGGCGGCGGAGGCGGCCGCGGGGGCAGATCCCGATGCTGACGGGCTGGGGAATTTCGGGGAATATGCGTTTGGGACCGATCCCCGGGTGGCGGGGACGCGGGAGGCTGGGCTGGCGGTGCTGGTGCCTGGGAATCCGCTGCAGTTGTCCGTGCGGCGGCGTGCGGGGACGGGACTGCGGTGGGAACTGGAATCGTTCACGATTGACGAAGCGGCGGCTGGCTGGGTGGTGGTGCCGGGAGCCGCGGCGGTGGTGACGGCGGCCGGGGATGGCAGCGAAACCGCGGTGTGGCCCGCTCCGGAAGGAACGGCGCGGGGTCGGCTGCTGCGGGTGCGCGTGCGGCCGGCTGGTCCGTGACAGGGTGGAAATCCAGCGTCGGCGCGCCGCGCGGTAACTTTCTTCTTTTCCAGAAGGGAATCCGTGTGGGCCGTTGACAAGCCGTGCGGCTGAATTATTCTCCGCGCTCTTTTCCCGGGCATTTTGCCTGGAAATCCGTTCCCCCAATCGCAAATCCACATTCCAGCAAACTGTCACTATGCCAGAAATCCAGGTCAAGAAGGGCGAGCCGATCGATCGTGCTCTCAAGCGTCTGAAGAGCAAGATTGAGACCGAGGGCACCCTTGAGGAATTCCGTCGCCGCCGCCAGCATGAGACCCATCTGGAGCGCACCCGCCGGAAGGCCCGCAGTGCTGCGAAGAAGAAGAATCAGAAGTTCCGTTTCGTTCCCTGAGGACGGCGGCTGATTGGCAGGGAACTTTTCGGGAGCCCCGGCTGCGAGAGGCAGCCGGGGTTTCTCTTTTTTCCGGGAGGGCGGGGAAATCGCGCTTTCCGAATCATGGCGATCCGCGACGTTGCGGGATATCCCTGAGAGTCCGCTGATTTCCTAACCGCCTCATCTGTCATGTCTGAACCAAGTTCCCCCCTTCCGCATGGCGTGATTGCGCCTGAGGCGCGTCATGCGCACAGCCTTGTGATCCGCATCTGGCCGAACATCCCGATTCTGTATCCGATGGCGCTGGCGGCCCTTGTCTGCGGGATTCTGAGTATTTTTCTGTCGTTTGACGGCGAACTGCGGCGATTTGCGCAGGTTCCGGCTGCGGCGGCACCGGCTGCGGTGGTGGTTGAGGGAGGCGGTGAGGTGGCAGTGGCGGCTCCGGTGGCGGCGGTGCACACGGTTGATCCGGCGACGTTTGCGCCCCGGCTGCGGGCGGCGCAGGTGATTGCGCTCGTGTTCCTTGCGGCCTTTACGTATTCGCTGGTGGTGGTGTGCACGGACATTGTGCTGACCGGAGCGCTCATCGGGGTCTTTGCGGCGGTCATTGTGGGACTGCTGCTTTTCATTCTGAATATCTACCGGCCGTTTGCGCCCGGGTTGTTCGGGTTTCTGACGAAGTTCACGCCGGTGGCGAATTCGCATTTCTATTTCGCCGTGGCGGCACTGTGGGCGATTCTGATGATTGCCTCGATGATCTACTCACGGTTTCACTATGTGAAGATCGAGTCGAACGAGGTTGTGATGGTTGGCGGGGTGCTTGACAAGCGGAAGCGGTATTCCTCGATGCGGATGCAGTACACGAAGGAGGTGTGCGATGTGTTCGAGTACTATCTTCCGTTTGTGCGGTCGGGTCGGCTGATTCTGCGGTTTCCGCAGGAAGCGGAGCCCGTCATTCTGGATCATGTGATGCAGATTGACGATGTGGTGCGGCGGCTGGATCACATCACGGCGAGCCTGCAGGTAGCTCCGGAGCAGCATGACAGTGAGGCCGCCTGAGGGATGCGGTGCATTTTTTCTGAAACCATCAACTGACGAACTATTTTGGCTGGCATTGTTGTAAAACCACGGGCGCGCATTTTCCATGGGCATGAATGGGTTTATGCGTCGGACATTCAGAAGATTTTCGGGAAGCCTGAGCCTGGGGGGGTGGTTTCGCTGAAGGATTTCAAGGATCGTCCGCTGGGCAGTGGGATCTACAATCCGGTGTCGCAGATTGCGGTGCGGAGGTTTTCGCGTCACCGCGAGGAATTGAGTCATGAATTCTTCGTGCGGCGGCTGAAGCGGGCGTGGGGTCGGCGCGAGAAGATGGCGGGGCTGGATCCGCAGCTGTGCCGGGTGGTCTGGAGTGAAAGCGATGGGCTGCCGGGGGTGGTGCTGGACCGATATGGTCCGCACTTTGTGCTGCAGACCCTGACGCTGGCGATGGATCAGCGGCGCGAGATGATTGCTGCGGCGGTGGTGGAAGCCTTCGGGGCGGAAACGGTGACCGAGCGCAACGAAAGTCCGATCCGGATTGCCGAGGGATTGGAACTGCGGACGGGGATGCTGCATGGCGAAGCGCCCGCTCCGTTCCGGGTGCAGGTTCCCGGGGGAACGTTTCTCATCGATACCATGGCGGGCCAGAAGACCGGGATTTATCTGGACCAGCTGGATAATTACCGCGACGCCGGGGCTCGGGCGTCGGGCAAGCGGGTGCTCGATTGTTTCTGCAATCAGGGAGGCTTTGCGATCGCCTGTGCGCTTGGTGGAGCCACTGAAGTGACGGCGGTTGATGTGAGTGAACCGGCGCTGGCCGCGGCGCGGGCCAATGCCGAGGCGGCCGGGGTGGCGGACCGGGTGAAATTCGTCTGTGCGAATGTCTTTGATTACCTGAAGGAGCAGGAAGTGGCGGGGTCGCAGTGGGATTACATCATTCTGGATCCTCCGTCGTTCACGCGGAACCGGAAGTCGGTGAGCGATGCCCTGCGTGGCTACAAGGAAATTCATCTGCGTGCGCTCAAGATGCTGCCGTCGGGTGGATTGCTGAGCACGTACTGCTGTTCGCATCATGTCAGTTCCGGAGATTTCCGCGGCGTCGTCCTCGAGGCAGCGGTTGATGCCAAGAAGACCCTGTGTCTGCTGGCGACGCACAGCCAGCGGATGGACCATCCGGTGATTCCCTCGATTCCCGAGACCGAGTACCTGCGGGGCTACACCTGCGAACTGCTGGCGGCGTTCTGAGGGGGCCATCGGAAAACCCTTTCAAAACCTTGCGGGCGGGTGTAGAAAATCCGGCGAACATCCTGACAACTGACCAAGCCGATGACACTTTTTGCCTACACTCTTCAGCAGCTGATAACCGAGGGACTGCCTGCGACCGTGATTTTTGCGGTGGTGGGGATGGTGTTGGCGCTGGTGGCGTATCGCCTGCTGGATCTGATCACACCTGGCTGTCTGAGCCGGGAGATATTTGAGAACCGGAATGTGGCGGCGGCGATTCTTGGTGGGGCGCTGGTGCTGGGGATCTGCATCATCATTGCCGCTGCGGTGGCGGGCTGAAAGCGATGGCACTGCGATATGACAAGCCGGCTCCCCGGATGAATAAGGGGTGTGTCACCATCGGGGTTATTGCGGCCCTTGTGGTGGGGGTGCCTGTGCTGTGGTCGGCCTGTGATGACGATGACGATCCGGACCCGGTGAATGGGACGACGACGTATGTGAACAATCATTATATTCCCGGGGTGGGGTATTACCACGCGCCGTTCATGGCGTTTTTCCCGGTGCGGTTCAATGATTACACGCCGGGCCGGGGGTATTATTACGGGGGGGATTATCATCAGAGTGCGAGTGCGCCGACGGTGACCTCGTCGCGGCCGTCGGCGGATGCGGTGACGCGTGCGAACACGGCGTACCGGGCGACCAATCCGGCGCGGCGCGGTGGGTTCGGCCGGGTGGGGTCGGTTTTTTCCTCATCGGGTTCATGAGACGGCATGCGAGTGCTCCGCGGGCGGGCTGGGAAGAGACGGTGAGCGGTCAGGGACTGCTGTGGCATCATGACGACGGGAGTTCTCCGTACTGGGATGAATCGGTCTGCTACGAACTGAGTGCGGGGGAAGTGGCGCGGCTTGAGCTGACGGCTGGTGAGCTGCATGGATTGTACATTGACACGACGGAGCGGGTGATCCGGGACAAGCGGTGGAAGGATCTGATGATTCCGGACGACCATGTGCCGTTGCTGGTGAAGTCGTGGGAAGAGGAAGAATTCACGCTCTATGGTCGGTTTGACATGGTGTTTGACGTGTATGGTCAGCCGAAGCTGCTGGAGTACAATGCGGACACGCCGACGGCGCTGCTGGAGGCGGCGGTCATTCAGTGGTACTGGCTCAAGGATGTGCGGCCGGAGAGTGATCAGTTCAATGCGCTGCATGAGAGTCTGGTGGCGGCGTGGCAGCGTTTCGGGGCGCGGGCGGTGCATTTTGCATCGATTGCCGATGCGTGGGAGGATGAGATGACGGTGGCGTATCTGGAGGAGACGTGCCGTCAGGCGGGGAGTGACACTGTGCGGATGCCGCTGCCGGCGATTGGCTGGGATGATGATCTGCAGCATTTCATCGATGAGCAGGACCGGATCATGGAGACCTGTTTCAAGCTGTATCCGTGGGAATGGATGCTGAAGGATCAGTTTGCGCGGCACATCCGTGCGGGGAAGTGCCGGTTTCTGGAGCCGCCGTGGAAGGTGTTGTGGAGCAGCAAGGCGATGCTGGCGCTGCTGTGGGAGTATCATCTGGAGCATCCGGCGCTGCTGCAGTGCTACCGTGATCCCGGGCTGCTGGGGGACACCTATGTGAAGAAGCCGGTGTACAGCCGGGAGGGAGCCAATGTGGAGATCCGGCGGGCTGGGCAGGTGGAAGCCAGCGAGACCGGTCCGTACGGGGCGGAGGGATTCATTTACCAGGAACTGGCTGGGAACGAGGCGATTGACGGGCATTGGCCCGTCCTGGGGGTGTGGATGGTTGACGGGGAACCGGCCGGATTGGGCATCCGGGAAGACCGCAAGAGGATCACGGGCAACCGATCCCGGTTTGTGCCGCACTATGTGCCGAGGTGAGGCAGGCTGCGTGAACCGTCAGGGTTTTGGCGAGACGATGGCGGTGACGGGGTAGTGATCCGAGGGCCAGCCGCTGGGGGTCACGGGAGTGCGGATGATTTCGGCGGCCGAGGTTGTCCATGATTGCGGGGCGAAGATGTAGTCGATTTTCGATCCCGTGGTGGAGCCTGTGAAGTTGTGGAAGGTGGAAGCGTCTGCGGGTGGGATGTCCGGGTGGAGGGTGCGCCATGTGTCCGTGAAGCCGGCCGCCTTGATGGTGCTGATGGCTGGGTTGTCTTCGCCGGCATTGAGGTCGCCCATGAAGAAGACGGGACGGGATGCGGCGATGGGCTGGAGTCGGCTGACGATGGCGGCGGCGGATTTTTCGCGGGACGGTTGTGATTGGTGATCGAAGTGGGCGTTGTAGACATCGAAGGCGAGGCCGTCGCTGCGGCGGCGGAAGCTGGCCCATGAACAGATGCGGGGGATGGAATTGCCCCATGAGCGGCTGCCGGGCTGGTCCGGGGTCTCCGAGAGCCAGAACGTGCCGCTTCCTGTGAGTTCGAGGGTGGTGCGGCGGTAGAGGATGGCGGAATATTCGCCTTTGGTTTTGCCGTCGTCGCGACCGACTCCGGTTTCGGCGTAGTCCTTGAGGCGTGCGGCGAGGTCGTCGAGCTGGCTGCGCAGGGCTTCCTGGAGGCCGGCGACATCTGCGTGGAAGTCCTTGATGATGGTGGCGGCGGTGTCGCGTCGGTTTGACCAGTGTTTTGGTCCGGTGTCGCCCTTGTTTTCGTAGCGGAGGTTGAAGGTCATGAGCCGGATGGGTTCGGCGGCGGAGACCGGCAGCATGGTGGAGACGAAGGCGGGGGCGAGGGCGGCTAGGGCGGTGGCGGGACGCATGCGGCGATGGTCGCGGCAGCGCAGAGGCTTGTCAAAACCGCGGGAGCGGGAAGCGGCTCGGGTGTTTGGTCTGAGGGATCAGGCTGGGGAATCCGTGAGGCGGGCGGCGCGTTCGCGGGCGTGGTGGTCGGCGGCGATGACGGATTCGAGGGAGTCGTCGTTTCCGGCGGGGGCCTGGTCCATGACGCGGGCGACGGTTTGCCAGATCTGAGGGAAGGAGATGCGGCCGTCGAGGAAGGCGGCGACGGCGACTTCATTGGCGGCGTTGAAGATGGCGGGGAGGGTGCCGCCTTCTGATCCGGCGCGGACGGCGAGGTCGATGGCGGGGAAGTCGCTGCGGCGTGGGGCTTCGAAGTCGAGTCTGGCGAGGGCAGGGAAGTCGAGTGGGGCGATGCTGCTGGGGACGCGGTCCGGCCATGTGAGGGCGTACTGGATGGGGAAGCACATGTCCGTGCGGCTGAGTTGAGCGAGGATGGAATGGTCGGTGAATTCCACCATGCTGTGGATGATGCTCTGGGGGTGGACGACGACATCGACGCGGTCCATGGGGACATCGAAGAGCCAGCGGGCTTCGATCATTTCGAGGCCTTTGTTGAAGAGGGTGGCGGAATCGATGGTGATTTTGCGGCCCATGTCCCATGTGGGGTGGCGGAGGGCTTCTTCCGGGGTGGCGGCGGCGATGCGTTCGGCTGGCCATGTGCGGAAGGGGCCGCCGCTGGCGGTGAGGATGAGGCGTTTGATGTCCGTGGCGGGCCGGCCTTCCACGCATTGGAAGATGGCATTGTGTTCGCTGTCGACGGGGAGGACGTGGACTCCTCTGCGGCGGGCGGCGTCCATGACCATGCGGCCTGCCATCACGAGGATTTCCTTGGAAGCGACGGCGAGGTCGCGGCCGAGTTCGATGGCGGCGAGGGCAGGGCGGAGGCCGGCGGTTCCGACGATGGCGACGAGGACGAGGTCGGCATCCGTGCTGCGGACGAGGTCGGTGAGGCCATCATGGCCGGAGAAGACGCGGGTGTGGCTGGGGACGAGTGAGGTGAGGTGCTGGGCGGCGGCGGGGTCGGTGAGGCAGAGGTGGCGGCAATTGAATTCTGCGGCGTGGCGGGCGAGTTCGTCGCTGCTGCGGGCGGCGGCCATGCCGACGATTTCGATGCGGTCCGGGAGGTCGCGGGCGACTTTGAGGGTACTGGATCCGATGCTGCCGGTGGCTCCGAGGAGGATGACGCGTTTACGCGGTGGGCAGGACATACTTGAGGAGGAAGTAGAAGACGGGAGCGGTCCAGAGGAGGGAATCGATGAGGTCGAGGGCCCCGCCGATGCCGGGGAGGATGGCTCCGGAGTCCTTGATGGCGAGCGAGCGTTTCACGACTGATTCCGCGAGGTCGCCCACGATGCAGACGCCGGCGAGGATGAGGCAGGCGATGATGAGGCTCTGGGTGGAGGCGATGGGGAGGGCTGGGCCGTAGATGGCGCGGACGGCGAATCCGGCGGCGAGGGCACCGGCGAAGGCGCCGAGGAGGCCTTCCCATGTTTTGCCTGGGCTGATGTGCGGGATCATTTTGTGTTTCCCGATGAGTGAGCCGATGGCGTAGGCACCGGCGTCCGTCATTTTGGTGACAGCGACCACGAAGAGGATGCTGGGGACGCCGGCGAGTCGGCCATCTGGGGTGAAGCCGTGGAGGAAGAGGAGTCGGGTCATGAATCCCCAGAGCCATGGGATGTAGAAGAAGCCGAAGACGGTCCAGATGATGGCCCAGAGGGTGGCGCGGCCCTCGATGGGGCGGAAGAGTGTTGGGAGGAAGGCCGCCATGACGGTGGCGGCGGCGAAGGCGAGGTCGACGAGAGGATCCCATTCGTGGCCGGTGCGGGCCGTGATGGTGAAGGTGCCGGCGGTCCATGCGATGGCCGCGGCGAGGAGGAGGAATCGCCATGGGGAAGGGACGGACGGGTCCATGGCGATGAATTCGCGGACCGAGGCGAGGCCGAGGAAGCCGAGGAGGAGGTAGAAGAGCCAGTGATTTCCGGCGATGATGGCGGCGGCGACGAGGCCCCAGAGGGCGAGGGTGCTCGCGAGGCGCCGGACGAAGACCGGGCCTTTTCCGGATGGGGAGGCGGGTGGCTGTGGGGTTGGACCGGAAGCGGGCATGACGCGAGGGGGATAGGTGGAAAGGGGTGTGCGGGAAAGGGAGAATCTGGGATCAGGCGAGGTGGAACTGGATGAGTGCCGAGCAGGCGAGGTCGCAGGCGGTGGAGCCGTTTTTCCCGCCCTGATTGGTGGCGGCGATGACGCCGAAGCTGCGGCTGGGGGCGAGCCATGCGGCGAATGAGTTCATGGTATTGGAGCCAGTGTGGGCGAGGGCGGGGCCGTGGGCCCAGGAACGTTCGTGGCGGTACCAGCCGAGGGCGTAGTGGGGATCGGCGGAAGGTGTCTGGAGGTCCTTGTAGAGGGGGGCTGGGAGGAGTGATCCATCGGTTCCGGCGGCACCCTTGAGTTGGTCGGCGGCGAAGAGGGCGTAGCTGGCGAGGGAAGCGTGGCAGGTTCCGGCGGGTCCGAGCGAGGGTGAGTTGTCGATGGCTGGGCCATTGGTGCCGGTCGGGGTGCCGTTGGCGAGGTGAGGCCATGGCTGGTCGATCTGGCCGGGGGTGCCGGTACCGCCGAAGCCGATGGTCATGCCGAGTGGTTTGGCGATCCGTTCGGTGAGGAGGGATTCCCAGAGTTTCTGGCCGAGGGATTCGGCGATGAGGCCTGCGGTCATGTAGCCGAGGTTGGAGTAGAGGAATAAGGAACCCGGGGAATGGGCGAGGGGTTTGCGGGATTCGCTGCGGAGGACATCCGGGCGGTGACCGGCGCTGGGGAAGTCCTGCCAGCGGGGAGGATTGGCGGGCAGGCCGGAGCGGTGGGAAAGGAGCTGGCGGAGCGTGATGGCCGGGAATTCCGGGGTCGATCCCGTGAGGAGGGGTGCAAGGAATTTTCCGATGGGGTCGTCCCATGCGAGTTTGCCGTGCTGGACCCATGTGGCGAGGAGGGTGGCGGTCATGGCCTTGGTCATGGAGCCGAGGTGCCAGAGGTCGTGCGGGGTGGCCGGGGTATCGGACCCCCGTTTGCGGAAGCCGCAGACGCCTGAGGCGATGAGGCCTTTGGGGGTGACGATGCCGGCGGCGAGGGCTGGGACGCCGTGGATTGTGCGGATGGGTTCGAGGATGCGGTCGATTTCCGGGCGGTGGGGGTCGGGCGGGCGATCCGCGGCAATCGCGGTGGCTGGGAAGAGGGCGAGAAACTGGCGGCGCTGCATGGGAGGGACGGTAGCGTGGTGGTGGAGGCGGGGCAATTCCCGAAAGCGGGGGGGGCGATCCTTTGCGGGTGGGAGATGACGGACGTTTCGCGGCGGAGAAAGGTCTTGCCACGGTTGGCGGGATCGGGCTATTTCATGGACTGGGAAGACTTTGAAGAAATGAAGCCTGCGCGATGGAAACTGGAAAGCGTGTGGTGTGCCCTTGGGGGGGTGCTCCTGATGGCTGGCGTGGGTGAGGCGCAGGTGGGGCCGGTGCGCATGGAAGTGGGCAGGCGGCTGAGGATTCCGGCGGCTCCGGGAACGGCTTGGCAGCTCGAGCGGAGTGTCTCCGGAGGAACGCCGTGGGAACGGGTGGGAGAGCCTCGCTTTGGGGTGGCGGGAGAGGTGGTGATTGACGATTTTGGTCTGGCGGTGGCTGGGCAGAGGTTCCGTGCGGTTTCGGTGGATCCGGCTGTGGTTGGCGATGCGCCCGTGGGTGGGGCTGGTCTGACGGCCCTGCTGGTGCGGTCGGGTGGGAATCATTCCGAGGTGGTCTTCATGTCGGCGACGGATGGTTTTTACCGATTGGATGAGCAGCATGCGAGGACCTTTGGATACCGCTGGGTGAAGACCGGGCCGCAGGGTGCGGAGGTCGTTCTGAGCTGGAGTGACGGCACGCATTCATTGCTGCGGATGGAATTGGAGACGAAGACATCGGGTCGCTGGGGAATGGAGCCGCTGGCTGATCCGGCGGGGGCGGCGGCGGTTGGGGAGACTGGCGACGGGGGGTTGCTGCAGTTGGTGACTGGGCGGATCCGGCGGAATGGGTTGGCTGAGTTGCCGGCTGATTTGTCCGGCCGGGAGATGCTGCTGGACGAGGGAGGGATGGTGACGAGTGTGCGTTTTGCGGATGGTCATCGGGCGAGGCTGCGTTCGCCGGGGGCGGCTGAGCGGGAAGTGGAGGTGGTGTATGAACGGGAGAATGCGGCCCGGGGCAGTCTGCGGTTTGAGCCGCTGGGGTGGCAGATACTGCTGGAGATGAATGGGGCGGGAGGGGGGACTTTTCAGGAACAGGCAGTTCCTGCGCCGCAGGGTCAGGCCCCGCCGTTTGTGCCGCGGCGCGGGGTTTTCACGACACCGGTGGAGCGTCCTGCGGTTCCCAATGGGGATTGCCCGCCGGAGTCGCTTGGGGGGCGATCATACATTGTGCATGGGAGCACGGTTTGCACGCTGACCTTCAAGGCGGACGGCACGGGGACGGCGGCGAAGGAAGTCAATGGTTCGCTGGAGGTGACGGCCTTCACGTATGCCTATGCGCGGACGGGGGCGGCTTCGGCGAGTTTGGCGCTGACCTTTCCGGGGGTGTCGCGGGATTTGATAGACGACTATCAATTTGATTATTCTGACGACTGTGCGGGCAAGTTCCGGCGGGACAGTTATGCGAGTGGCGGGTCGGCTGGGGTGACGGCGGGAACGTTTACTGCGGGGCCGGGCGGTGGCGGGTGACCATTTTTTGCAGTTGAGCGGGAGAGTGGACTCCGCCATGGAGGGAGGATGGCCGTGATTGCAGATGGGCAGGGATGCCGTGTGGGGGCTGAGCGGTACCTTGAAGGGTTCCGGTGGATGCTTTTGTCGCGGACCCTGGAGGACAAGATTGGATCTCTCTATACGGCTGGGAAGATTGTGGGCGGGGTGTATCTGGGGAAGGGGCAGGAAGCGTTCAGTGCATCGCTGGCGATGTGTCTGCGGCCGGGAGTGGATGTTTATGCGCCGCTGATCCGGGATCAGGCTGGGCGCATGGCCTTTGGGGAACCGATGCTGGAGACCCTGCGGACGTATCTGGGCAGTGTGCTGGGTCCGATGCGTGGTCGGGATGGGAACATTCACCGGGGTCGGCCCGAGTTGGGTTCGCCGGCGATGATTTCGCATTTGGGGAGCATGATTTCCGTGGTGTGCGGGATGCTGGTGGCGAAGCGGTTCCGAGGGGAGCGGGACGTGGTGGGGGCGGCGACGATTGGCGATGGTGGAATGTCGACGGGGGCGTGTCATGAGGCGCTCAACCTTGCTGGGGTGGAGCGGTTGCCGCTCGTGCTGGCGGTGGCGAACAATCAGTTCGCGTATTCGACGCCGAACGACCGTCAGTTTGCCTGTGCGGATCTGGTGCAGCGGGCGGTGGGGTATGGGATGGAGGGCTACACGGTGGACGGGACTGATCTGGCTGGGTGTCTTGAGGTTTTCGGTAAGGCGGTGCAGCGGGCGCGGGAGGGGCATGGTCCGCAGATGGTGGTGGGGAATCTGCTGCGGCTGTGTGGTCATGGCGAGCATGACGATGCTTCCTATGTGCCGTCGAGTGTGCGGGAGCGCCCGGAATTCCGTGATTGTCTGCGGAGGTCGCGTGAGGAAGTGCTGGCGCAGGGATGGATGACGCCGCGGGAGATTGAGATGATGGAAGCGGATGCCTATGAGACGGTGCAGTCGGCGGTGGCGCAGGCGCAGCGTGATCCGGCACCGGATGCGGCGAAGGAGAACTGGCGTCCGCTGGCTTCGTCCTGGCTGATTGAGGGCGGGTCCTGAGTGCCGTGGCGGACTACTGCTGTTTTGGGCTCGTGAGGATTTTGCGGCCGCTGACGATGACTGGTTTATCCTTGAGGGCGTCTTCGAGGCGTCGCAGGAGCGAGGCATTTTCGGAAGCGGCGGCGGCGGCGGCGGTACGGGCGGCGGCGAGGGCAGATTGGGAACCGGAGAGGGCGGTCTGGAGTTTTTCCGTTTCCGCTTCGAGGTCGGTGGTGCGCTGGCGGAGCCGGGCATTTTCCGTTTCGAGGGAGGCGAGGCGGTTGTGGGATTGTTCGAGGGAAGATTTGTCCGAGGCGAGGGCGTTGCGGTCGGCGGCGAGCTGAGTGAGGCGAGCCTTGGTTTCCTCGAGTTCGCGGAGGACGGGGTCGAGGCGGGCGTGGGCGTCGTCCACGCGTTTCTGCATGAGTGGGGATTCGGCCTTGAGGCGGCTGATTTCGAATTCGGCGGCTTTGAGGGCCTCGCGGTGGTCCGTGGCGAGTTGGACGCGTTGCTGGAGGGCGTCGCGTTCCGAGGTGAGCGAGCGGAGGGCGTCGTCCGTGCGTTTCCGGCGGGATTCAGCTTCTGCGAGTTCTGCTGCGAGGCTGGCGATGCGGCCTTCGATGCCTTTGCGGCGTGCGGTTTCCGCGGCGAGTTCGCCTGAGGTTTCGCGGGCAGCGGTGATGGCATCGGTGGCTTCGCGGGAGCGGCTGGCGAGTTCCTGTTCGGCGGTGGCGAGTCGGCTGCGGAGCTCATCGACCTGAGCCGCCATGGTGCCGGGCCGGGCGGCGGCGGAAGCGGCGGCTGCGGATGGCGTGCGGCGTTTTGGTTTGTGGGAATCCCCGGGCGTTGCTGCGTCGCTGGAATCCGTGCTTGGATCGGGGGCTGCGGCCGGGGGCGGCGTGGCTGCGGGCGGTGGAGGCGTGGGGGCTGGGGTGGTGTCCCTTGGGGAGCCCGTGAGGCGTTTCCAGAGGCCAGCGACTTTCGAGAGGAAACCGGATTCGGTTTTCATGGCGGGTGGGTTACTTGACGACGACGTTGACGAGTTTCTTCGGGACGACGACGATTTTGGCGATGGTGCCGGTGGCGGTGATTTCGGAGACGCGTGGGGAGGCGAGGGCGGCGGCCTCGATGGTTGCCTGATCTGCGTCGGTGGGTACGGTGACTTTGTCGCGCAGTTTGCCATTCACCTGGACGACGATTTCGATTTCATCGACGGTGAGGGCGGCGGGGTCGTGGGTGGGCCATGGATGTTCGCAGAGTTGGCGGGCATTGAGATGGGGGAACTGCGGGCGGAGGCGGGCGTGGATTTCCTCGGTGAGGTGTGGTGCGAAGGGATTGAGGCAGAGGAGGAGCTGGACAAATTCCTTGAGCGGCACGGAAGCAGCGCTGGTGAGGGCATTTGTGCAGATCATCATCTGGGAGATGGCGGTATTGAAGCTTAGTTTGTCGATGTCCTCGGTGACCTTGCGGATGGTTTCGTGGACTGTGCGGCGGAGCGCTTTATCCGTGCAGGGGGAGTCGGTCACCTTGCCGCTGAGGACCCAGCCGCTGTCGGATTCGCTGAAGGCGAGACGCCAGACGCGGGCGAGGAAGCGGCTGACGCCTTCCACGCCTTTCATGCTCCATGGTTTCACCTGTTCGAGGGGGCCCATGAACATTTCGTAGAGGCGCAGGGAATCGGCTCCGTAGGCGCGCACGACATCGTCTGGGTTGACGACATTGCCGAGCGACTTTGACATTTTCTGTCCATCTTCGCCGAGGATGAGGCCCTGATTGACGAGGCGCTGGAAGGGTTCCGGGGTGGAGAGGTGGCCGAGGTCGAAGAGGACCTTGTGCCAGAAGCGGGCGTAGAGGAGGTGGAGGACGGCGTGTTCCGTTCCGCCGACGTAGAGGTCGACTCCGCCGGGTTGGCCGTTACCGCCGAGCCAGTAGTGTTCGGCTTCGCGGGAGATGAAGCGGTCGGTGTTCTGCGGGTCGCAGTAGCGGAGGTAGTACCAGCAGGAGCCGGCCCATTGCGGCATGGTGTTGGTTTCGCGCTGAGCGGTTTCCGAGTACCGGATCCAGTCGGTGGCCTTGATGAGAGGGCCGCGGGGGTCGCCGGTGGGTTTGAAGTCTTCGAGGTCCGGTTGGAGGAGGGGGAGTTCGCTTTCCGTGATGGCGCGGTGATCGCCGTTTTCCCAGACGATGGGGAAGGGTTCGCCCCAGTAGCGCTGGCGGGAGAAGAGCCAGTCGCGCAGTTTGAACTGGACGCGGCGTTTGCCGAGGTTGTTAGATTCGAGCCATGAGATGATGTGCTGTTTGGCGGCGGGGGTGGTGAGCCCGTCGAGGAAGCCGGAGTTGATGGCGGTGCCTTCTTCGGTGAAGCCCTGCCAGTCGGAGTTGTCAGGAGGCTGAACGACCTGGAGGATGGGGAGATTGAATTTGGTGGCGAAGGCGAGGTCGCGGTCGTCGTGGGCGGGGACGGCCATGATGGCGCCGGTGCCGTAGCCCATCATGACGTAGTCGGCGATCCAGACGGGGATTTTTTCGTTATTGACTGGGTTGATGGCGAAGGCGCCGGTGAAGACGCCGGTTTTGTCCTTATTGAGGTCGCCGCGTTCGAGGTCGGATTTGGCGGCGCAGGCTTTCTTGTAATCGGCGACGGTTTGCTGCTGACTGGTGCTGGTGATTTGTGTGACGAGCGGGTGCTCCGGGGCGAGCACCATGTAGGTGGCGCCGAAGAGGGTATCCGGGCGGGTGGTGAAGACCGTGATGGTTTCGTGGGTGCCTGCCACTTTGAACTCCACCTCAGCGCCTTCCGAGCGGCCGATCCAGTTTTTCTGGAGGAGTTTGATGCCATCTGGCCAGTCGAGGCTATCGAGTTCGTCGATGAGGCGCTGGGCGTATTTGGTGATGCGGAGCATCCACTGGCGGAGGGGTCTGCGTTCGACGGTGTGGCCTTTGGCTTTCCATTCTTCGACTTCCTCGTTGGCGAGGACGGTACCGAGGTCGGGGGACCACCAGACGGGCGTATCGGCGACGTAGGCGAGGCGTGCGGCATCGATTTGCTGGCGTGACCAGCCTTTGGCTGCGAGGTCGCTGACGGGGCGGGCTTTCTGGGATTCCTCGCAGAAGTAGGAATGGTAGAGCTGGAGGAAGATCCACTGGGTCCAGCGGACGTAATTGGGGTCGGTGGTATTGACTTCGCGGTCCCAGTCGTAGGCGAAGCCGAGGGCTTTGAGCTGGCGGCGGAAGTTTTCTATATTGGCGTCGGTGGTGATGCGCGGGTGCTGGCCGGTTTTGATGGCGTATTGTTCGGCGGGGAGGCCGAAGGCGTCCCAGCCCATGGGGTGGAGGACGTTGTGGCCCTGCATGCGTTTGGTGCGACCGAGGATATCGGTGGCGGTGTAGCCTTCCGGGTGGCCGACGTGGAGGCCGGCTCCGCTGGGGTAGGGGAACATGTCGAGCACGTAGAACTTCGGTTTGGAGGCATCGAAGTCGGGGTCGCCTGGTCCGGGGGTGCGGAAGGTTTTCTCCTGATCCCAGCGGGCCTGCCAGACTGGTTCGAATTCGTCGAAGGGGAACGGTTTACGTCGGTCGCTGCTCATGGGAAAGGGATGGGGAAAGGGATGGGAAAACGGGGAGGGGAGTGTGGAGGGGAAAGCCCTGAAGGAAACCTGTATTTCGCCGTGGGGGGTGGTCAGGCGAGGAGGCGGACGGCGAGCCAGATGGTGATGGCACCGGCGATATCGAGGGCGAAGCCGGCGCGGACCATGGTGGTGAGGGGGACCATGCCGGTGCCATAGGCCATGGCATTGGGTCCTGTGGAGACGGGGAGCATGAAGCCGAAGCTGCAGGCGAGGCTGACGGCGAGGGCGACTGGTTTCTGGGGGAGGGAGGCTGAGCTGGCGAGGACGAGGAAGAGAGGGATCATGACATTGGCCGAGGCGGTGTTCGAGGTGGCCTCGCTGAGGATGAGGCTGAGGACGATGCCTGCGGCGATGAGGGTCCAGAGGGAGGGTGAGCCGAGCCATGCGCTCATGGATTGGCCCATGGCTGCGGCGAGGCCGGTGGCGAAGATCTGGGTACCGAGGGCGAGGCCGCCGGCGAAGAGGAAGATGGTGCCCCAGTCGATGCGGACGGCGTCTTCCCATGTGAGGGTGAAGCGGTGGCTGGCGCGGTTGGTGGGGAGGAGGAAGAGGGAGAGGCCGGCGAGGAGGCCGACGGTTTCCTCCTTGAGGAATTTTTCCATCCATGCGGTGCCGAGGATTTTCTGACCTGTGAGCAACTGGACGAGGCCTGGCCACATCCAGAGGGCGACGGCGGTGGCGAAGACGATGGCGGTATTGCGTTGGCCTGCGGTCATGGGGCCGAGGGCGGTGCGCTGGGACTGGAGGCTGGCGTCCATGGCGGCGCGGTCTGTGAAATTGATGCCGCGGGGGCGGAGCCACCAGAGGAGGAAGGCGAGGAGGACGAAGACGATGGGGACGCCCACGCGCATCCAGTCGAAGAACGTGATGTTTTCCGACGAGAGTTTCCGGAGGAAGCCCATAGCGATGATATTGGGCGGGGTGCCGACGGGAGTGCCGAGACCGCCGACGGAAGCGGCGAAGGCGATGAGAAGGATGAGGTCGCTCTGGAGCGGCCGGTTATCGCGCAGGCCTGGGCAGGCGTGGAGGACGCCGGTGGCGACTGGCAGCATCATGGCGGTGGTGGCGACATTGCTCATCCACATGGAGAGGATGGCCGTCATGGTGCCGAGGGCGGCGAAGAGGGTGAAGGGCGAGCGGGTGACTCCCTTTCTGGTGAGGAGCCAGAGGGCCATGCGCTGGTCGAGTTGGTGGATGCGCATGGCTTCGGCGAGGAAGAAGCTGCCGATGAAGAGGAAGATGGGTGGGGAGGCGAAGGGGGCGAGGATGGCCTTGTCGTCCGCGATGCCGAGGGGGATGCAGAGGGCTGGGGCGAGGAGGGCCGTGGCCGCCATGGGGATGGCCTCCGAGATCCAGTAGATGACGGCGAGGGCGAGGACAGCCGTGAGTTTCTGGGCTTCCGGGCTGACGCCTGGAATGGGGAAAGCGAGCAGGAGGGCAAAGGCGGCGGGGCCGAGCCAGAAGCCGACCCGGCCGCGGAGCGATTCGAATTTCGCTTCCGCGGCTGAGAGAGAGTGAGCCATGTCGCCTTTCATTGTGAGGTGGTGGGGCGAAGGCTGGGAGGGGCCGGATGTTTTATCTGGTCACTCCGAAGCGGTACACGCAGGTGTGTCCGTAGGTATCGCCGGGGCGGAGTTCTGTGGAGGGGAAGGAGGGATGGTTCGGGCTATCCGGGTAGTGCTGGGTTTCGAGGCAGAAGGCACCGCGGCGTGCGTAGGTGCGTCCGGCGCGGCCCTTGTAGTTCATTTCCATGTGATTGGCCGTGTAGAGCTGGACAGCGGGGGCGGTGGTGAGGCATTCGAGGGTGCGGCCCGAGCTGGGATCCGTGACTTTGGCGGCGGTGCGCAGTTCTCCGCGCTGGCCATTGATGACGAAATTGTGGTCGTAGCCTTCACCGTATTTGATGGGGGTGAAGGAAGTTTCGTCGATGCGGTCGCCGATGCGGGTGGGTTTGAGGAAATCGAGGGGGGTGTTGTGGACTGGGAGGATTTCGCCGGTGGGGATTAGGGTGGCGTCCGTGTCGGTGAATGAACCGCAGTTCAGTTCGAGGATGTGGTCGAGGATGGAGCCTTTGCCGTGTCCGGCGAGGTTGAAGTAGCTGTGATTGGTGAGGTTGACGACCGTGGGTTTATCCGTGGTGGCGGCGTAGTTGATGGTGAGTTCGTGTTGATCGTTGAAGGAATAAGTGACTTCGCAGTCGAGTTTTCCCGGGTAGTTTTCTTCGCCGTCCGGGCTGGAGTAGGTGAGGACGAGGGTGGGGGCACCGTTGCGGAGTTCGGCGGCTTTGACTGACCAGAGTTTCTTGTCGAAGCCTGCTTTGCCGCCGTGGAGGCTATTGGGACCGTTGTTGACGGCGAGGAAGTGGGTTTGGCCATTGAGGGAGAACTTGCCTTTGGCGATGCGGTTGGCGTAGCGGCCGGTGATGCAGCCGAAGAACGGGTGGCCTGCTTCGTATTCGGCGAGGGAGTCCTTGCCGAGGACGACGGAGTCGAGTTTGCCATCGCGGTCGGGGACGTCGATGCTGACGATGATGCCGCCGAAGTTGGTGATGCGGACGGCGGCACCGTCTTTGGCTTTGAGGGTGAAGAGGGAAGCGGCGCGGCCGTCCTTGAGTTTACCGAAGGGTTCCATGGTGGGACTTTCCTGAGACATGATGGAGGAGGTGAGAGCGAGAGCGGCGAGGGGAATGAGGAAGCGGTTCATGGCGGGAGGGAGGGTTCGCCCCGATGAGATGCGGTGCAGGGTGGGGCTTGGCAAGTTCAAAACCTGCTGGTATGGGGTGTGGATCTGCCGGACGCGGTGGTTGCCGAGCATGAGAATTTCCTTTCCAGTGAAGTCCGGGGCGGCGGCGGTACAGTCGGGCTGTGCGGTGGCGATGGGTTTATTGTTTGTGGTGGCGGGGATGCTGATATCCGGGCTGCTGGGGTGGAAGCTGCTGCGGGAGGTGTGGGACGTGCGGGGGTGGCCTGAGGTGGCTTGTGTGGTGGAGCGGGCTGATGTGAACGTGACGGTGGATGGCGAACCGCGGGCCGAGGTGGTGCTGCGGTACCGTTATCGTCCTGGTGGTGAATGGCTGGAGGGGACGCGCCTGGCGCTCGCCGAAGCTTCGGAGAAGACATCGACCAACGAGATTGAGGAACGCTGTGCGCGGCTGCGGGCTGCGCCGGAGACGGTCTGCCGGTATCGTCCGGGGAATCCTGGCGAGAGTTATCTGGAGAAGCCCGGGTATGGATTGGGGCTGGTGGTGGTGCTGGCGGGGACATTTTTCTCGCTGATGGGGCTGCTGGCGGTGCTCGCTGGGCTGGGCTGGATGAACGGAGCGCGGGCGGGAGCCGGAATGTTAGGGCGGTTGCTGTTCGGGCTGGTGTTTGGATTGGGTGGGCTGGCTGTGTGGGTATTCGGGCTGGAGCCGGGGAGGGCGCTGCGGTCGCGGGCGGGGAAGATGGAGGAAGTGCCTTGTCAGGTGGTGGCCAGTCGGGTGGACGTCCGCAGTGGAAGCGGGCGGAACAGTGGCCCGACGTACCGGCCCGACATCTGGTATCGGTATGAGGTGGCGGGGCGGGCGTGGCATTCGGCGTGGCCGGATTTCGACCGGGGGACTATTTCGACTGGGAATGCGTCCGGGGCGCAGCGGATGGTGTCGAAGTATCCGGTGGGGGGGCGGACGGTGTGTCATGTGGATCCAGAGCGTCCGTGGGTGGCGGTACTTGAGAAGAAGGGTGGCGGTCCGTGGTGGCTGTGGCTGATGGCGTTGGTTTTCGGAGGGATTAGTCTGGTGGTGCTTGTGCCGCAGGTGGTGGCGATGGTGGCGGTGCTGCGGGGAAGGCGGCGGGGCGTGTGATGATGGGCGGATGGTGGTTCCGCGTGGGCGGGGCTTGACGGAACGGGGGCGCTGCGGAGAGAAGGAGGCATGAATTCACTGAGCGTTTCCCGAGTTGTGTCCTTGTCCCTTGTGCTGGCTGGAATCTGTGTGGCTGAGACGGGAGGGGAATGGCCTTCGTACCGTGGACCGTCGGGTGACGGGGTGGCTCCGGAAGTGCTGGGCAAGCCGTGGGATTCTGCGGGGCCGAAGCAGTTGTGGAAAGTGCCGGCGACCAATGGGTTCAGTTCGATCACGGTGCAGGCTGGGGTGGCGGCGACGCTGGTGACGCGGGACGATGACGGGACGCCGACGGAATTTGTGGTGGCGATGGATGCGGCGAGCGGGAAGGAACTGTGGGCCAAGCCGCTCAGGATGGCGAAGTATCAGGGAGGAGGAGACGACGGGACGGGAGACAACAAAGGCGGGGACGGGCCGCGCAGCACGCCGGCGCTCGCCGGGGGAAAGATTTATGCCTACGGGGCGAACCTTGATCTGTACTGCTTCGATGCGAAGAGCGGGAAGCTTGTCTGGAAGAAGGATGTGGCCAGGGATTATGGCGGCAAGAACATCTCGTGGCAGAATGCGACCTCGCCATTGATTGAAGGGAATCTGGTGATTGTGAGTGGTGGAGGAAAGGGTGCGGCCTTTCTGGCGTTCGACCGGAACAGTGGTGCCCTGAAGTGGAAGGCCGAGGATGACACGATCACGCATGCGACGCCGACCGCGGCGGAGATTCATGGCGTGCGGCAGGTGATCTTCTTCACGAAGGAAGGTCTGGCGTCGCTAAGTCCGTCCGATGGCAAGCTGCTCTGGCGTCAGTCATACCGTTTCAATGTGAGCACGGCGGCATCGCCGGTGGTGTGGGATGACATCGTTTATTGTTCTGCGGGCTATGGAGTTGGTGGCGGGGCGTACCGGGTCACGAAGAAGGGCAGCGAGTGGAGCAGCGAAGAACTCTGGCGGACCGAGGGAAATGACGTGGCGAATCACTGGAGCACGCCTGTGGTGAAGGACGGCAAGCTTTATGGAATGTTCCAGTTCAAGAACTACGGGAATGGTCCGGTGAAGTGTGTGGACATTGCGACCGGCAAGGTGCTGTGGTCACAGGAAGGCTTTGGTCCCGGCAATGTGATTCTTTCCGGCGACCGTCTCCTTGCGCTGAGCGACAAGGGAGAACTTGTGATCATGGCAGCGAAGCCCGATGGATATGAGGAACTGGCGCGGGCCGATGTGCTCGATGGAAAATGCTGGTCGACGCCGACGCTGGCGGGTGGCCGGATTTTTGCGCGCAGCACGAAGGAAGCGGCGTGTTTTGCGGTCGCCGAGTGACGGCGGGCGTCAGCCGGTTCTACAAGCTTGCAGCCGATCCTGGTTTGGCGTCAGGAGCCGGGTTGTTTTCGGTCTTGCGCCAGCGGGCTGCGGAGATCTGGCATCCGGCGGCGATCCATTGTTTTTCGAAGTCCGTGAGCGGGTAGAATTCCTCTGGTCGGAGCCATGGGAGGCGGGAGAAGAGTGGGCTGGCGTCGACGGTGGCGGTGGCTTCTTCGAAGTACGGGGTGTGGTCCGTTTTGAAGAGGAATTCTCCGTGGGGGGCGAGCGTCTGGTGAATGGAGCCGAGGATTTCCGGCTGGACGAAGCGTTTCCATGCGTGGCGTTTCTTGGGCCATGGGTCCGGGAAGAGGAGGTGGAGCCGGGAGGCGCAGCTGGTTGGCAGGAGCCAGCCGAGGGCGTAGCTGCTTTCGAGGCAGAGGACGCGGACATTGGGGATGCCGAGGCGGTCTGCGCGGCGGCAGATTTTGGCGACGCGGCCGCCGAGACGTTCGACGCCGAGGAAATCGCGTTCCGGGAAGCGTGCAGCCATTTCGAGGAGGAAGGTGCCGTCACCGCAGCCGACATCGATTTCGAGGGGGCGGGAGGTGTCCGGGAAGATGGCCTGGCGGGTCAGTCGGGCGAAGTAGTTGCCGGGGATCAGTTCGTGTGGGCTGGGCATGCGCGCTTCCTTGGAAGTGGTCGGGAAGGGGCGTGAGGACGGGGGGGAGTGCAAGCCCGGAAGCGCCGGTTTCGGGGGCGATGAAACAAACGTGCCCGGCGCGGTGCGTTCTGCCAGGTCACCCACCCGAAGGGGACGGAGGCGGAGTGGGCACCGCGCCGGGCGGTTGTTGGAACTGTCTAAGAACCAGAAACAGACAGTTCCTTGTCTTCATTATGCGCAGTCGTGGGACAAATGTTACTTATTTTTTTCCATATCCGTCGTTTTCTGTGGTTCCCTTCAGGAAAATCCGTGATGGTGGACAATCTCTCCGTGATGATGTCAGTCTGCGGAAGGCGCGGCTTGGGGGGAAGGTTTGGGAGGGGTTTTTGGCATGGTCCATGCGGGGAGCCATGTGGAGCCTGAGGGTTTCCCTTGGAGTTCGCTGATGATGAGGGCTTCGATGCCTGGCATGTGGGCGGCTCCGTAGAAGATGCAGAGTCGGCTGGCTGGTTTGGCGGTGGTGATTTCTCTGAGTTTGCGGAAGGCGACCTCGTTTCTGTCCTTGAGGATGGCCGATCCGGAATCTCCTTCGAGGGAGGCGGTGGCGCGTTCTGCCTGATCGAACATTTTTGCGAAGACGGTTTTGAATTCTGCGGCGGCGTTGCGGCTGAGGAGCATGCGGAGGATGCGGCCGGCGTCGAGTTCCGTGGCGGCGCGGAGGTCGGCATTGTCTTCGTCGTACTGGGTGGCCATGGCTTTGGCCCAGAGGGACATCATGGATTCGCCGCGGGCCTTCTGGAGGGCGGCGAATTCCTCGGCGGTGACGTCGGCGTGGACGAGATTGGGGAGGGAGTAATTGATTTTCTCGAGTTGGAACGAGAGTTTGAGCAGGGAGCCCATGGATTGCTGGAGGAAGCGGATCGGGTTGGCGCGGCCTTTTGCTTCTGGTTCTTTGGGGGCCTGCTGGGCTTCTTTGAGGTCGGCGGGATTGCCGACGAGTTCGTAGAGGACGGCGTCGTATTTGGGAAAGCGGCTGTTGAGGTCTTCGTAGTAGGAGGCGTCGGCGATGTGGACAGCGCCGGCGAGGTCGATGGTGGTGCCGTCGGGCAGGGTGAGGGAGCGGAGGGCGACTTCGAGCCGGGCGGCGGTGTCGTCTTCGCGGAAGCGGATGTAGTCGGGTGCGGAGGATTTGGCGGGTGCGGTTGGTTCGCTGGCTGGGGGAGGTGACGGAGGAAGTGGGGTTGGGGGTGAATCGGCCTGTGCGGAGGGGAGGAAGGCGAGGGCGGCGGCGAGTGGGCGGAGGAAGTGCATGGCGGTGGGGAGGGTCGCTGCGGAGTGGGATGTGTCAAACTGGGACGTGTATGGTGATGGGGAGGTTTCCGCGATTTCGCGTGGAGCGTGGCTTTGACAGGGGCGGGAAGGCGCGCCCTGTGGGAGGAGATGATCTCCCTGCTCAAGCCGGCTCCAGAGATTCCCCGACTGCCTGCGGAGCGGGTGGATGCGGCGTACCGTCGGCTGCGCTGGCAGGTTTTTGCGGGGATTTTCGTGGGGTATGCGGGGTATTACTTTGTGCGGAAGAATTTTGCGCTGGCGATGCCTGACATTCTGCGGTCGCATCCTGAGTACAGCAAGGCGGCGCTGGGGACGGTGATGACTGGTCATGCCATTGCGTACGGGCTTTCGAAGTTTCTGATGGGGTCGGTTTCCGACCGGAGCAATCCGCGGTGGTTCATGCCGCTGGGGCTGGTGCTATCGAGTGTGGTGATGGCGCTGTTCGGGTTGGTGCCTGCCATATACGGGTCGATGGTGATGATGGTGGGGCTGCAGGCGCTGGCTGGCTGGTGCAATGGGATGGGGTGGCCGCCGTGCGGGAAGACGATGGTGCACTGGTGGAGCACGGGGGAGCGCGGGCGGGTTGTGTCGTACTGGAATGTGGCGCACAACATTGGGAATGGGCTGGCGGCTCCGCTGGCTGTGCTTGGGGTGGGGGTGGTCGGGCACTGGGGCGGGATGTTCACCTTCAATGCGGTGGTGGCACTGGGGATTGCGGTGCTGATCTGGTTTCTGCTGCGGGATACGCCGCAGAGCTGCGGGCTGCCGCCGGTCGAGGCTTACCGGGGGGATGGGACGTATGGAGGGGAGCACGAGCGGGCGCTGGGGTTCCGGGAGATTTTTCTGGAGCATGTGCTGAGCAACCGGAACCTGTGGCTGATTGCCGTGGCGAATGCCTTTGCTTATTTTGTGCGCTTCGGGGTGGTCGACTGGATTCCGACGTACCTGCGGATAGCGAAGGGGTTTTCGATGAAGGATTCGAGTCTGGCGTGGCAGGCGTTTGAGTTTGCGGCGATTCCCGGGACGATTCTGTGTGGCTGGATGTCCGACCGTGTGTTCGGGGGTCGGCGGGCACCGGCGACGATACTGTTCATGGGGCTGACGCTGATTGCGGTGGTGGTGTATGCGATGAATGCGCGCGGGCCGCTGTGGATTGACATTGGCTGTCTGCTGGCGATTGGGTTTTTCGTGTACGGACCGATTATGATCATTGGGCTGCATGCGCTGGATCTGGTGCCGAAGAAGGCGGCGGGAACGGCGGCGGGATTCACGGGCTTTTTTGGTTATGCGTTTGGGTCGGCGGTGGCTGGGACGGGGGTGGGATGGATTGCCGACCGCTGGGGATGGCATGGGGTTTTCGGGACGATGGTGGCGTGTTGTCTGCTGACGATGTTCTTCTGCTGGCTGACGCTGCACGCGGATGAAGAGGAGGTGCGGCGGTGAATCGGGTGGCGGTATGGACGGTGGGGTTGGGGATGATGATGGCGGGGCCTCTGTGCGGGGGGAATCCGGTGGTGATTGCGCATCGTGGGGCGAGTGGGTATCTGCCTGAGCATACCCTTGCGGCGAAGGCGCTGGCGCATGCCATGGGTGCTGATTTTCTGGAGCAGGACGTGGTGCTTTCGAAGGATGGGGTGCCGGTGGTGCTGCATGACATTCATCTGGATACGGTGACGGATGTGGCCGAGCGTTATCCGGAGCGGCGGCGGGCGGACGGGCGCTGGTATGCCCTTGATTTCACGGTGGCGGAGATCCGGTCGCTGCGGGCGGGTGAGCGGGTGGATGCGAAGACCGGCAAGGCCGCGCAGCCGGGTCGGTTTCCGGCGGGCAAGTCAGCGTTTCAGGTGCCGACGCTTGCCGAGGAACTGGAATTTGTGGATGGCTTGAACCGGACCACGGGGCGGCGTGCGGGGATTTACGTGGAGATCAAGCAGCCGGCGTGGCATCGGAGGGAGGGGCGGGATCTGAGTGCCGCGGTACTGGCCGTGCTGGCGTCGCATGGCTACCGGAGCCGTGAAGATCCCTGCTGGCTGCAGTGTTTTGATCATGCCGAGGTGAAGCGGCTGCGGGGCGAACTGGGATGGCAGGGACGGCTGCTGCAGCTGACGGGAGGGACGACGGGCGAAGCCGGGAAGGAAGCGGCGTGGCTGCACAGTCCGGAGGGTCTGGCGGAACTGGCGAAGGTGGCCGATGGCCTCGGTCCTGCGCTTGCGAGTGTGGTCAGCGGGACATCCGTGGCGGATCGCCGGGTCACTTCACTGGTACGGGATGCGCAGTCGGCTGGCCTGGTGGTGCATCCCTATACGGTGAGGGCCGACAGTCTGCCGCCGGTGGTGGCTTCCCTTGATGACCTGCATGCGCTGCTTTTCCGCGAAGCGGGGGTTGATGGGGTGTTTTCTGATCATCCCGACCGCACGGTGGCGTGGCTGCGGGCTCACCCGTGAGCTGGCTGGTGGCGCGTGAGATTCTTCCAGAGGAAACTGATGTGCGGAGCCGTCGCGGCAAATGCGGTTGCTGTCGCGGCGGAGTCGGTGCCGGTGGCCGGGGCGAGGAGGGCGTGGGCGGCGTAGAGCGAGGCTAGTTCGACCTGATCGAGGCTGTGGATGTCGAGGAAATGGGATCGGGCTGCGATGATTTCGTCGGCGGCCATCCATGAACTCAGCGGGGCTGGGTGGAGTGGGGTGGAGAAGATGGCGAGCCGGACCGGCTGGCTGCGGGTGAGTGCACGGGAGTGGACGTGACTGACGAGAGCGGACCAGTAGTGGTGGTCGGCGTAGGGTTCACCGCCGAACCAGATTTCGGCGTCCGGGCTGATCCATGCGCCGCAGCGCTGGTCCGGGGTGCTGGCGGGCGATTCCTCGAGCCATGAGAGGACGGCGAGGCTGCGGCCGATTTCGCGGGTGAGCTGGAAGAGTCGGTCCGGGTCGGCTGGCAGGGGAGGACCACCGAGGAACTGGTTGCGCAGCTGGTGGAACGAACGCGGTGGCGCGCTGGAGTTGGGCGTCACCGTGGGAACGGGGTGGGGCGCTGGGATTTCCGGTGGAGCCGGTGGGTGCGGCGATTCCTCCGGGACGAGGAGGAATGGGTTCGGAACATCCGGGGAAGGTGGGCGATGTGAATGGCTGGAGGATATATGGCTGGCGAAGGACGGCCATGCGGCGGCCGCGTGGCGGAGTACGGCTCTGGGGTAGGTTCCACCGTGGGCGGACGGCAGAGCCGCGAGATTGAGCCGGCGGAGAAACGATTGCGCGTGTCGTCCTTCGATGCCGGCTGCGGAGAGCCGGGCCGTGATCAGTTGTTCCGCGTCCGCCTCGGAGATGGGCTGGAGCGATTGCTGGAGTCCGGTGAGGCGGTCGAGGGTGGCGCTGGGCAGCGCGGGCAGAAAGTTCCGTTCCCAGAGGTCGTCATTCACGCTGAGAATGGAGAGAGAGCGGGCGACGTGGCGGCTGATTTCCGTGAGGACCGCTGCCGTTCCTGCAATTTCCGCGGGATGACCGTGGAGGAGATCGAGGTGGTCGCATACCACGAGCAGGGGCCGCGTCACCGAGGTGATGCGGGCGAATTCGAGAAAGCGGAGGCGGGAAGCAGAGGTGTCGGCCGGGACGACCGAAGTGACGCGGGAAAAACCGAGGGTGGCGGGCTGTGCGAGGGCCCATGCGAGTCCGTCCCATTGCATGGTGGGTCCGTCGGCTTTTCCCTGGGAATAGGCCATGAGGGCGCGGAGCCAGAGTGAGGCCGTTGGTTCCGTGACTCCGGCGGCATGGGCCAGCAGGGGAGTGGCTGCCGGGAGAAGGCGTTCGAAGTTGGCAGCGAACCACTGGGCGACCTTCTGGCCGGGGTCCTGGAAATCAAAAAGCGCCTGCGCCTGTTGGCGGAGAGCCTGGCGCGCCGCCTCCGGGTGCGTGCAGGGAATCGTGCCTGCGGAAATGAGTCCGGCATTGATCCATGCGAACAATTCCCGGGCGAGAATTTCCAGCCTGCCGGGACTGCCTGCGTCCGGAGCATGCCATGCGCGCAGTGTCCGCCAGTACAATTGGTCCCATGTGAGACCGGTCTGCCCGTCTGGATTGGCATTGATGACTGCCGCCGCCGAGGCCGCCAGTTCATCCGTCAGCGACGCGAGGAGCCTTGTTTTTCCGAATCCGGCGCGTGCTGCGTGCAGCCGCAGAAGCTCGCCTCCCCCGTCTGCCGCGTCCAGCCGCTGTTCCCGGGTCGCTGCCTCCCGCAGGACATCCACGATCCGGTCCCGTACTGGTTCATGCAGCGTGACGAGGGCACGCTCCGCCCCGCACCCGTCCGGATACGCATCCCGTGCAAATGGATTCCCCAGCGATGGCATTGCCGGAATCATCAGGGGAATCGCCCGCAGCGCAACGCAAAAACCTTGAATTTAGATAAATTCCATAAAAACCATAATCAAAAGCCTGTGTTGCTCCTCTGGTCTGTGGGAGGCGAATGGAACAACTCGTGCTTGTCATGGGATCGAAGCGGGGGAAATGGGGCGGAAACTGTTGAATCATGGAGCAGGTCATCCAATTTTTTTCGCATCATTTCGTCTGGGGATTGTGTCTGGGGCTGTTGTTTTTCGGGTTGTCCGTGTGGGGGCATTTCAAGACGAAGCGTGAGTTCCGGCGGTACCGGAGGCATTTGAGTGACAAGCTGGAACTGGAAGCGCGGCAGTATGAATTGATCCGCCGGGAGAAGGAGGTACTGGCGAAGGAGAACGAGAATCTGCGGCTGCGGATTGGGCAATTGGGTGAGAAGCCGGAGCAGAAACTGGTGCGGGATCTGGAGATTCTGACGCGTGCGGAGAAGCGGATGATGGTGCAGGCACCGGGATTTGCGGGGGCGTGGGAGTCGGCTAAATCGGTGGCGGTTGAGGAACTGACTGCGGAGGATCAGGGGAAGAGTCTGCCCAAGCGGTTGTTTTCGCGGATTTTCGGGTCCGGGGGCACGGGTCGGGAGGCTTTGCCTCAGGAAGCGACTGCTGGGATGGCCGCGGCCGCGGAGACTGCTCCGGCGGCTGAGGCGGCTCCTCCGGCGGCGGAAACCCGCTGATTTTCACGGGATCTGAGGCAAGATGGAACCGGAGCGCGCAGTGGCGGCGGGTGAGGTAGTCCTTGCGGTGGAGGGGTTGCGCCGGGAGTTTGCGGATGGGTCGGTGGCCGTGGCTGACTTGAGTTTCCGGGTGCATCGCGGGGAGGTGGTGGGTTTGCTTGGGGCCAATGGGGCCGGGAAGACGACGGCGATGCATATCATTCTTGGGCTGGTGACTCCGACGGCTGGGCGTGTGAGGATCTTCGGCATGGATCCGGTGAAGGAGCGCGAGGCGATTCTGCGGCGCTGCAATTTTGCCTCGGCGTACACCGGTTTGCCTGGCAATCTGCTGGTCTGGCAGAATCTCATGGTTTTCGGGAAGCTGTATGGGGTGAAGGACCTGCGGAGCCGGATCGGGGAACTGCTGGAGATGTTCGAGATCGGGCACCTGCGGGAACGGCTGACATCGCATCTGTCGGCGGGGGAGGCGACACGTCTGCATTTGTGCAAGGCGCTTCTCAACGAACCTGGTCTGCTGATGCTGGATGAACCGACGGCCAGTCTGGATCCTGACATCGCGGACAAGGTGCGGAAGATTCTGCGGAGGATTCAGCGCGAGCGGGGCATTGCGATTCTGTACACGAGTCACAACATGCGGGACATTGAGGAAGTGTGCGACCGTGTGATCTTCATGCATAAGGGGAAGGTGGTGACCGAGGGGACTCCGGCGCAGGTGGTTTCCGGGTTCAGCGAGAATTCCATGGAGAACGTTTTCATCCGGATTGTGCGCGGGGGAGACCTTGAGGAAGCGGCAGCTGGAGAGGGAATTCGGCGTGAGCCGGATTGACGGCGGCGGTTCCCTGTGATTTACTGATTGTTCACCCGAGTTACGAAATCTATCCATGTCATCCGGCAGTCTTGGCCGCAAACTTCTTCTGGTGCGTCGATCGCGCGGGCTGACTCTTGAGGATGCTGCGTTTGAGAGTCGGATTCCTGTGGCGCTCCTGCGGGAGATGGAGAACGACGATTTATCGGGGTTTGCGAACCGGGTGTATGCGAAGAGTTTTCTGAAGCTTTATGGAGACTATCTGGGATTGGATCTGAGGGCAGAGCTGGAAGCGTTCGACTGGAAGGAACCGGGGGTGTCCGCCGATGTGGCGGGTCAGCGTCCTTTTGCGCCTGTGCCGGAGCGGTATTTTCTGTCGGTGCCTGCGGCGCGGCCGCGTCGCATGGGCCTTGTGCTGTGTGGGGCGAGTGGGGTGCTGGCGTTGCTGGCGGCGGTGGGGCTGCGGTACTTTGAGGGGCGGTTGGCGCGTGCCGAGGAAATGGCGGCGCAGCGGCCGGGCCGGGTGCAGATGATGGCGTACGAGGCGCTGGTGGCGGCGCGTCCGGGGCCGGGGTTGCCTCCGGTGGAGCGGGATCCGGTGGTTGCGGCGGCAGGATCGGAGCCCACAGTGGAGGTGCCGGCGCAGCGGGGAGGGGTGCTCACGTTCACGGAGGAGGGGGCGGTGGAATCCGAAGCTGTCTGGCCGGGCTGGAATCTGGTGCCTGGATTGGGGTCATGGGAACAATCTCCGGAACCGGTGGTCGAGGCTCGTCAGGATCCGGGCAGGGAACCTGGTGTGGAGTTTCCGCTCAGTGGGATTGTGGTGCCGGTTGGTCCGTGAGCGTGGACGCGGACTTGCGTGATCCGGGGCTTGGAGAGATGGCTCAGGGATATGAAGGTTGCCTTGCCGTGCGAAGCGGAGATGATTGATGACTTTCTGTCGGAGCCGACGGAAGGTGTTGTCGAGACCCTGAGGAAGTATCCTGGAGATATCCTTGTGGCGGGGGCGGGCGGCAAGATGGGTGGAACCATGAGCCTGATGCTGGCGCGGGCGGCGTCGGCGGCTGGCGGGCGGCGGCGGGTTCTGGCTGTATCGCGGTTTTCCGATGCCGCCAGCCGTGACCTGCTGGAGCAGCATGGAGTGCAGACGGAGAGCGTGGATCTCCTTGACCGGGAGGCTGTGGCGAGGTTGCCCGATGTTCCTCTGGTCTTCTTCCTTGCCGGTCAGAAATTCGGAACGAGTGGCCGGCCCGAGCTGACGTGGGCGATGAACACGGTCGTGCCTGCGAATGTGGCCGAGCGCTGGAAGCAATCGCGCCTCGTCGCCTTTTCGACTGGCTGCGTGTACTCATTGGTGCCGCCGGAGTCCGGGGGATCGGGCGAGGCTGATAGCACCGAACCGCCGGGAGAGTATGCGCATTCCTGTCTTGGCCGCGAAGGTGTCTTCCGTTTCTATTCGCAGCGGTACGGGACACCGGTGGCCCTTGTGCGGCTGAATTATTCCGTCGAATTCCGGTACGGGGTGCTCATGGATCTTGCGCAGCGGATTCTGCGGGGTGAACCCGTCGATGTCTCCACAGGGTGGGTCAATGTGATCTGGCAGCGCGATGCCTGTGCCTATGCCATCCGGTGCCTCGAGGCCTGCGGGAGCCCGGCGCGTCCCGTCAATGTCACCGGGCAAGGCATTCTTCCGGTGAGGGAACTGGCCGCCGCACTCGCCCGGCGCCTGCGGAAATCGGTCCACTTCACGGGCACGGAACAACCGAAGGCATGGCTGAACAATGCGGGCTGGAGTCATGACCGCTGGGGCGCTCCACCGACGTCGCTTGACGACATGCTTGACTGGACTGCGGCGTGGGCGACAGAAGGCGGGCGGACGCTGGGCAAGCCGACGCATTTCGAATCATCCGACGGCCGCTTCTGACATCTGCGGCTGTCAACCCATGCAAAGTCATCATGTTTGAACCTGGCGAGAAAGTTGTCTGCGTGGATGACCGGTTTCATCCGGAGATCGCCTGTCTGTACACGGCATTGCCTCAGAAGGGGGTGACCTATACGGTTCGTGAGTGCGAGCCTGGCCGGGCGAAATGGGTGAGTGCCCAGAAGGGATGGGATTCCGTGGACATGAAGGTTCTCCTCGTGGAACTGGTCAATCCGGTGGACCCATCCACCTTGCTTGGCTGTCCGTCCGAACTCGGGTTCGCCGCCCGCCGGTTTGCCCCGCTTGAGGAAATCGGTGAACTCGAAGAAGCGGAGAACGAGATGCTGATTCCTGCCGGGGCGGATCGCTGAGGATGAGGAACCGCCGAGCGCAGCGCAGGGTCGTGCCGGACA
>Ga0315903_10000697_pt1 | contig 50366 bp, 30 predicted proteins | sample LakEriMetagenome_7_FD_203524 | JGI IMG/M metagenome (GOLD analysis project Ga0315903, IMG submission 203524) | Freshwater fungal communities from buoy surface, Lake Erie, Ohio, United States - Buoy 2 MA119 | ecosystem: Environmental > Aquatic > Freshwater > Lake | place: USA: Lake Erie, Ohio... | reverse complement strand
ACTTTTCAATACCGATAAGGTTTCCAAATGAGTAATCGTATTCCAATGCATCGGCACAAACATAATGTGGATGGTTGACGGAAACACCTAAACGAGAACACAGTTCCTTGTGATTGTCTTCCATCATCTCAACCGCATAGAGCATATGATCCAAAACGTGCTTTTCGGTGTGATAATTCAACAATCTATTCTTGAGTGCCACCAGGAAGTTGCCAGATCCGGCAGAATTATCAATAAATGTGCTGTTAGGATCCTGAAGTATCTCCAAATCAATCTCGTCAATCATACTCTCTACAAGTTCTGTAGGAGTAAAGACTTCTTGTGTTTCTTTAATTCTCTCGTCGGATCTTTCAATACTCGATCCAGTTTCTACATTATGCTTATTCTTTGCCATCTCGTTCTTCCAAACACTTAATATACGTCGAGATTAAATCATTCTTACCAAAATGCCTTCTACCATTACAACTAGAGGCAACTTCTCTAAACACGGGTGCAAACGCTACGAGATTTTTTATAACCTCTGGTGAGCGAACTTTAAGAAAATGATGTCCTTTTGCATAGTGTGTAAAGTTTTCTGTTTTGACTCTACCACTGGGTCCTGATCCGTACTCACCCACGAATACATCTGCCTCAAATCTTCTCTCATAAGGAAGAAACTCAAAGTCTGGATGTTCTCTCATCATAGGAATTTCACCCACACCTACCTGAAATCTAGATGTATTTCTTACTTCCCAGTACTGTTTCACAGCACTAATTCCGTTCGGGAATGTAGATGCATCTAGATCTTCATCCACAACACAGTGTAAATGTGATTTGATCTTATTCAAAGACGAAGGTTTGCGTACCGAAGTTGGCAACACAAACCTGATATCATCTGCAATTTCTGCGGTCTTATTCAAGAACTTAATGGCAAGATTACCTCCAACACCATATGGAGGGTTTCCAATAGCTATATTGAATCTCATAGGTTATCTTCAACGCTCACAAAGCATATTCTAGTGGTATTTTAGGATTCTGTCAAGTCAATCCTTCCATTCAGGACTATTATGCATATTATATTTTACTGCGACAGAAAAACGATGTTCGTTCCTAAATGAAGTTGCTTTGTGGAAAATATTAGCATCAAAATAAATCATTCTATTTGGAATTGGTAGAACACCATATAATTCGTTTGCAATAACAAATTGAGTTTCTCCTCCATCATCTAAATCCCAAGATAAATTTGGATAATATAGAAATGTAGTTCCAACTTGCCCATCCGTATGGAAATATGGATTTTCTGAAGGAGCGAAACAATTTATATAAAATCTTGTCATATCTTCAGTTTTGAAGTTTGGAAATTTTTGTTCAATAGAATTGGAAAACAAATCAAACATTTTACGCTGATTTATAAATTTATTGTGCCCTCCACCTGGTTGGTAAGTCTTTTCCTTTAGCGGAGATTTGTCGGTGTAATGGTACACTTCATGTACAAGACCGGTACAATATTTCTCATCAAAAATATCAGGATCGTTGTCATATTCTCCATAATAATATGATGCATTTTTGCAGTATTCTATGATATAATTATGGTCTTCTTCAGAGAAAAAATTATCATAAACATTAATACTCATTCCAAATTTCCTCCATATTCTAAAACTTGTATATTCATTGCAATTGTAATTCTGGGATAGTCCACACTATACACGCAGGGTTCAACAGAATGGCGAAGATATGAAGGAAACATTATAAAGTCTCCCTCCTCAATATCTGGATAGTAATATGGTTGGTAATTATTTCTATTCATTTCCAATGATATAGTTCTAAGTTGGTCTAATGGATCCTTAAATTTTGGGGGTCTATGAATATTCTTATCAAAAGATAGAAAATGTATACACGAAAAATGAATATTATTGAATGGACTGCTTAAATGGTCGTGCTCTTCTTGATATTCTCCATCAGTATAACAGTTATACCATATTTCATCTATCATTATGCGATAATTAAAATCAAAAAAACTGTCAAGACATTTTGCATATTTTTCTTGTAAAATAGACTGATACGTATTATCCTCACCAAAGAATATCTCTTTTCCAGGTTTTTCTCCTGAAAAAGATGTTTTTAATTTATTGGTAAACCATCCTTCAGGAATCGGAAGTTCTTCGGAATCTTTAAGTATTTTAGAAACTAAAAGATTCTTAATTTCTTCATTATTTTCAACTTTACTATGAAAATAAGAAATTGGAAAAAGTGGAATTCTTGTTGAATCTTCGTATGTTTTTTTTATGTTACTCATGTATCACCTATATTAACATTTATGTTGCCTGAAATTGAAATGCGATAATCATCTGAAGTGTAAAAAGGATAGACACTATGATTAAGCCAAGATGGAAACATTACCATAGTTCCTTCCCAATTTTTATCGACTTTTAATGGTAGGGATTGTATATCCCCAGAAGCTGCAAGAAAATGAAATTCAAAAAGTGAGTTACAAGGTTGGTTCGCATTTTTGGAATTATGTAAATTTAATTCATCTTCTAAATTGTAAGGTATGCGAATCCATATTACAAAAGAATAATCTCCAGAATGTGTATGAATTGGATTAAATTCATATTTTTTTTGTAAATTAACCCATAAACTTTCTAGAGTGTATGATACCTGCTTATCAAAAAATCCCTCGGCGTGATCCCATTTTTTGGTGGGATTTAATGTTTCATCTTCCAATACAAGAAAGTAGTTTTGAGCAACTTCAATGAAAAAATTTTCTAAAAGTGAAAATGTTTCATCTGAAAGTTTATACTCTTCTTCAATATTTCCAGCTAATTTTTTATTCCATTTTTGAAATTCTTCTTTATTTAAAATCAAATAGTCTATGTCTTGATTTATTTTCAATAATAAATCATCAGGCATCTTTAATTTTATATAATATAAAGATGTGATTGGTTCAGCATATATTTTCAATTGTTCATCATTGCTCATATTATTGTGATAATAGTAATATATTAATGTAGAAAGATTCTTTCTACATTATTTAACACAGTTATAAAAGATTAAAATAATGTTAGACTGGTAGTTCCAACTCCAGGAACTGTAAATATTAATTGATTTCCAATTGTACTAATCTGTACTGCTGTTCCAATACCACTTGTAAATCCATTAGTTGAAGTCAAAATTCCGGAAACTCTAGTATTTCCATTAACAATGCTAGGACCATTAACATAAAACTTATTTCCTGGTGGATTTTCTGCATTCGTGGTTCCTATTCCAACTGATTCAAAAATTGCACCAAATTGTAGACAATCAATTCCCAAATCAAATCTTATATCAGTTCTTCCAATTCCAATACCAGTACCATTCATTACAAGAGCATCAATTGCGTCATTTGGATCCTCAGGAGTTAATGAAAATGATTGAGAACCTATATGTAATAACTCTCTAGGATTAGTATTTCCAATTGCTATTTTGTCACCAAAAAAAGCAGTGAAAAAGGTTGAAACTCCAGAAGTAATATCTAAATTCTGATTTGTTTGTGGAATAATAAGTTGACCTCCATCCTGCCCCAAAATTGCAGGTAAACCTCCATAAACATATAATGTTTCTACACTTGAACTAGTTCCAGCTCCAATAGAGGTAATATCTCCTGTTACATTAAGTGTATCTACATCAATATTTCCTACAATCTCTGCGTCTCCTACAACCTGAAGTTTTTTAGTTGGGTTCGTATCACCAATACCAAGATTTCCATCATAAGTTAAAGTCATTAAAGTTGTTGAGGCATCTTGCCCATCTATCCAGTTAAAACTTCCTGTACCTAAATTACCAACTCCATAATTTAGGTAATAATTCAAATTACCTAAATCATAATTGAAGATGTCTAGAGATTTTATCGTACTATATGGATATATTCCTGCAGTATTTCCAAATTTAATACCGCCACTATTCGATGTTGGTGTTAAAGCACTACCAACAATTACTGTAGATTCAGTTCCAGTAATCTGTAGTCTTGATCCTGAATCACTAAAAATATGGATATTACTTTGTGGAGAATCAGTATTAATCCCAATATTTCCAGAAACTCTCAACCTACTGGAAATTGTTGCTATTCCTGAAGTGAGTGTATCGGTTACAACATTGTAAATATCAATATTTGCATTAGATGTTAAATCTCTGGCAAAGGAAGAAATTCCAATCAATCCACCACTAAAATAACTGGCAGTAATAAAACCAGTATTTGTGATTTGGGTAGAATTAATTTCAAAAAATGTCGATACTCCAGAAGAAATTACATTTCCTTCCAATAACCCAGAAAACTTATTTTGTGCAGTAATAATTCCAGAATTAATCTGAGTATTCTGAAGATTTGCTATTGTGGATACTCCGGAGGAATTTAGACTTCCTACTACAGTTCCTTCAAGTAATCCAGAAAACTTATTTTGTGCAGTAATAATTCCAGAATTAATCTGAGTATTCTGGAGATTTGCTATTGTAGATACTCCAGAAGAATTAATATTACCGGTTAAATTACCAGAAAATCCTCCTTGTGCAGTAATAATTCCAGAAACACTTATACTTTGTGCTAAGACACTACTATCAATTGTTGGTAGTCTATTCGCACTTATTGTTCCTGTAGTAATATTTGCACCATCTAGTCCTTCTATATTTGTTCCGAACCCAACAAATTCATATGCGGTAACAATTCCAGTTGCATTAATATCTCCACCAGAATTAATTCCTACACCTTTTTGATTGATTGGATTTCCACCAACTTGGAAGGATGAATATGGATAATTTGTATTGATTCCAACATTTCCTGCTGCATATATGCTGGTATATCCAAATCCACTATCGACGTCTACCCATTGTGAAGTTGGAAGATTTAATAATTTTCCACCATCACCATAATAAGTGACCAATCCAGAAATATTGGTTGAAGTTATAATTCCAGAATTAAGGGAAATATTTGCTGCAGATAGTATCCCAATCGTTGCAACACCAGAAATGACTGCACTAGGAGAATTAATTTGCGTTGCGGTCATAAGACCAACAACTCTTGCAGTTCCTCTAACATCTAGAGATTCGGTAGGAACGGATGTGCCAATTCCCACAAGTCCAACAGAATTAACAATTAAATTATCTTCATCAACTTGAACACCATTTCTAAAGTTAAAACTTTTTCTTATATTTGCCATTTTATATGGTATTTTTAATTATTTATTATGTAGGATTGGTGTTATAAACTATTGGCCCAGTATAAGATCCTGAACCAAGGTTCGTAATACTAGTTCCACTTCCATTATTATAAATGATGATAGCTCTTCCACTAGATCCACCGGCACCACCGTATCCAATAGGAATGTCATTATTATAACTTTTAGTTTCAATAGTACCATTCCCAGCAGTCGCTCCTGCACTTCCATTAGAACCACCGTCTCCTCCCCGAATATTAGGGTAGAATTCTCCGTTATCCTTGAGTGTAGGTACTCCCCCGGCTCCTCCTGTTGTAAGAGTTCCGGGAGAACCAGCAGTCCCTGCGACTGTGCCTCTTCCAGTGCTTTTAGTGCCTCCAGCACCACCATTTCCTGCAGGATATCCAGCACCACCTCCACCACCAGTACCAGGAGATCTGTTCTCTCTTCTACGACGAGTAATAGATCCTGTTCTTGATGTTCTATTTGACCACCCTCCACCACCTCCACCACCACTTCCGGCTTGAATAAATCCACGATTCCGAATGGCGGATGGATACTCGATTCCCAATCCACTAGATCCTGGGGTTCCGCCTGGAGCGTATTGTTCTAAATCATTGGCTCCGCGACCACCGTCTCCACCAGATCCATATAATACACCATTAGGTCCTATTTCAACTTCTAATTGAGTATCAGCATCCCAGGGCCCAGTTCTTACTGCCACATGGTTTATTGATCCCTTAATAGACGCTACAGTTTTGTCAATATTAACAATAATTTTACTACCGGAACTTCTAGCTGGTCTGGATTTAAATCCACCAACAACCACTACTGAATTAAGATCATATCTAGAACGAGCAACCAATCTCTGCGAAAAATTAGATACAGAAAATAAATCAACAACAACATTGAGTTTTTTGCCATAAAAATCACTAAATTTAATTGATCCAGATTGTGGCACATTAGTATCTAAAGGTAAATCACTAAGGCTACCAACATCAACACTAATACGATATGCTCCCAAATTATTTCCAGAAGGAAGACCAAATTCTGCTGAAATTTGTGAAAATGAAATTGGTCCTGATGATTGTAATGCCATCTTACTTTAGTTTTCTTTTTAATTGATCAACTTCTTCTTTGAGTTCTTTAATTGCTTCAATTAATAGTGGAACTATTTTCTCATACTTAACAGTTAAATAATTATTATCTGCGGGGCAAGGAACAACTGCTTCTGGAAGAACTAGTTGAACTTGTTGTGCTGATACCCCAACGTGCGTCTTTTCTTTACTGAAACCAAGTTTTTCTCCAATATCATTGAAGTTATACGTGAATCCACTTAAAGCGAATACTTTATCCAGAGCATTTCGAATTGGTTTGACATTGGTTTTTAACCTTTCATCAGATGCAAATGCAGTAATATCTCCAGTAACATTAAGAGCTCCAGTCAGTTTAAGTGCTCCTGAGTCAAAATTATCAAGTCTTACATTATAATCTTGTGAAGTGGATCGTTTGAAGTCAATATATGCACCACCACTTCTATAAAGTTCTAAACCATCACCATATTCTAAACTACTACCAACTCTGGTAACACTAAAGTCTCCAGTAATGGAAACTGTCCCATTAAGAGTAGAAGTACCCGCAACAGTGAGGGTTGAATTTAGCGTAGTAGCATTAGAAACAGTTAAGTTGTCAGTGATACTTACTGTTCCTCCAGTAGAATTTAGAATTAGGTTTCCTGTAACAGTATCAATAGTATTATTATTGACATCATTTGCGATTCTAATTTCACCAATGTGTGCTTCGGCAAATGGTAAGGATGAACTTCCGATATATGCACCTTCATCGGTATCAGGAACAATACCTGTGTTGACTGTAAGTAATCCACCTAAAGTAGAAGTTCCAGTAACAGTAAAATTGGGAGTTACACTTACTGTTCCACCAATAGCATCTAAAACTAGGTTTCCAGTTGCAGTATCAATTGTATTATCAGTTGTATCTGCGATTCTAATCTCACCAATGTGAGCTTCACTGAATGGCAGTGCTGCTGTTCCAACATAAGCACCTTCATCAGTATCAGGGACAATACCAGTGTTGACTGTAAGTAATCCACCTAAAGTAGAAGTTCCAGTAACAGTAACAGATCCTGTAATAGCGGTATTGCCACCAACATTCAGATTCTTTTCAATACCAACTCCACCTTCAACTACAAATGCTCCATTGTCTTTTGTGGTTGATTCAGTTTCATCTAATATTGTAGTAATTTTGGTAACATTTAATCTTCCACCAATATTTACGGTCTTGGCAATACCAACACCGCCTTTGATTACAACAGCACCGGTAGTTATACTGCTAGAATCTGCTGTATTATTAAATGCCGTCTCACCTTCAACTCTGAATTGACCATCTACTCTTACATTTTGATTAACTCTGAGTGATGCATTGATTGTTAATGGTGAATTGAATCTAACTTCACCATTAAAGTTAACTGGCCCATCAAATTGAGATAGAATTGTTGAGGAATTACCACCTTCAACGATTAGACGCTCTTTAATTGTAACTTCATCAAATACAACACTAAGTCTAGATGGATCTCTTCCTGTAACTGTTGGAATAGGAATTCCAAATGTAATTTGCTCACCACTGGTTGCAGAATATTTGGTGTTTCCAATGAAGAAGTCACCGTCATTATTCATACCAGTATAAACAACGCTTCCACAAGATCTTTGCTGTGATTGTGATAAGAATGCCTCTCTCTCAGTAAGTGCTCTGACCTGAACCTGTGGTAAACCGGTAGAATAGTTACCAGGTCCAAATCCAAGATACTCAAAAGTATGTCCAGATGCACGAAGAATTGAAGGTCTACGGAATTCAATAGGAAGTGGTTTTATTTTCTTAATTAATGTTCCAATTACGTGAGATTGTGTTCTTGTTCCCAAATAACCACGAATTACCGCAAGTTGATTATTACCGGCACCAGTGAGAGTTTTACTTGCAACTCTCATAATCTCGTTATCAATCTGTATGAATGATCCTAGAGGGAATCTTCCTAGTTGAGATTGGGTAATTGGGATTGTAATCGTGGTGCTTTGATCTGTGAGATCTGCGGATAGTGTCGTGGTCTCACTATCATATATGAACATTCCTCTGGTTCCAAGATTTTCTCCACCAACTCCTGTTACTGCTTCATTGGATGATAGACCGTGTTTGAGAACATAACCACTATTTACTGACAATGCTGCATTGGTTTTTGCCGTGAAGACCGTGGCACTAACCTTTTCCACTACAAAGAAGTCACCAACATTAACATTAGAAGTATTAATTACTCTAAATTGATTACCAAATACTAAACCGTGAGCAGTTGTACAAGTAAATGTTGAGATACCTGTAGATGAATTATATGAAGTTGATGTAATTTGAATAGATGGACCAATATTTAATACATACTGACCACTAACGATTCTAGGGTCACCATTTGTTACTGCTACTGAAACTTGTGTTCTTGATGGAATAGAAGCAATTCTATAATATCCATCTGAAGTTGTTCCAATACCAGTAACTTGAATGGTATTTCCAATATCATTTGAAATACCAGCAGAAGTGATGGTAATTCCTGCTCCTACGCCAGGACCGATAACAGTCGAATCAAACTCAAGAACTTGTCCGTTAGTGTATCCAGAACCACTAGCAGTGATATCAACGGAAATAACAGAACTAGATACTCCTGCCACTACAACTTTTGCAGTTGCTCCTTGCCAAGTTGTTGATCCAAAATTATTGAGTTTTACGTTATAATAAGTTCCTGCGGTATATCCACTACCACCAGAAAAACTAGTATAAGTTGTGATTCCATTTAATCCGTGCTCTCTTCCGAAAGTAATTACTGCCGTTCCTGCAGTTACTGAAGAGAATGTCGTAGAAACTCCAACAATTGATTGTCCAATACCAACATCCCTGACAAACTTATCAACAGACTCTCTTGTAATACTCTTCTTGAGATCATTAGTGACAACATCACCCAGTGGAGCTCTCTTTGCAAATGTAGATGCCGAATTTGGGTTGGCATTTGGATTATCATTATCTAATTGGGGATATAGATCAACAATATTTTGGGAATATTGAAGGTTATTAAATTCACCAATAACTTTATTAGAAGCGTTGAGAACATACAGATGATAGATTCCGTCCTGTACATTATAAATGAATGGTGAAATTACTTCATTTCGGTAGACAAAGTAATTTGATTGTAGATCATTTCTCTTAAATCTTGGAAGAAGGACACTTCTTACATTAGTATTATTTGTAAATGTTCCTGGATTATGAACTGTTCCAAATATATCAGTAGTTTCATATGTAAATGTATTTGCATTTGTAATCTGTTTTACTACAAATCTTCCATTATATCCAATCTTAGGATCACCCTCTGTATTTGTGCTACTAGTGACGCCTTCAACAATAACAATATCATCTGTTTTTAAATTATGTGGGCGATCCGAGATTATAGTAACTACTGTACCATCGACAGAAGCTTTTGTAATATATCTTGGATTTCTTTCGTAATTATAATCCGAAGATGTTAATGTTGTCTTACTAAATTCAGCGTTGTTCAGTGCGGCAGTTAGACTAGAATCTTGAAGAACAAATCCAACTACAGGATCTCTGGCATTTACAGTCTCCTTAGGAATAACAACTCTCATTTTATAGAGTTTTTCATCCAAACTGCGAGAATCTGGATTTCTCTTAATATAAGTAACTTCTGTCCTGTCCGTACCAAATCCAGCAACACCTAAAGATTGTAGAGTGGTATAGATTGAGTTGTTTGAATTTGTATTAATGAACCAATTTGAATTTACTGGATCATATTGTACAGGTGATCCAAAATCTCCTGGTTGTTTGTCTGAGACTCTACTGACAATAGTTAGATTTGATCCACCAGAAATTGTGATTGGATTGTTGATTTGAGCATTTGTTAGTGAGGATGCTAATTGAACTTCTGTAGAACTTGCTGTTACTCTAATAATATAGTATAATCTGTTCTCGACCAATCCTTCTGGAAGATCTCCATTATCACTAAAAATTCTAACCTTTTCTCCAGTTTGAAGACGATGGTCAAGTCCAAGGTTAAATGTAGTATCATTTACTACAGAAGAAACTCTAAATAATTTTTCTCCAGTTTGAGTTCCTTCTGCGACATTTGAAACGCCGGGATTTGAAGTGTTTGGAGTGTTATTTGTTAAGAAAATATTTGCCTCTTTAACTGATAAGGCACCACCAATACCAGTCAGGGTATCTAGATAAACTTTATCTCCAAATTTTGCACCAAGTCTATACTGTTGTAGAATAATTGGTGGTTTAACATCTGGATTCTTAAATCCAAAGATGTAAAGATGATTTGGAATGGAAACTGAGGTTGTTAGACCAATATCAAGAGAAGCCCAATCAACTTTCTCTTCTTCACTTACAATCGCTCTTGGCGTCATAATTGAAGTCACATAAGCAGTATCATCCTTTAAGAATGCCTCTGCTTTATATCCAGTTGCCGCTAGTGAGTATTGTCCAAAGTTTGAGTTGGAGTTGGTGATCGATCCATCACCACCACTTTCAGCATCAAAGTGCTTGTTAAATCCAATTGCAAAAACAGAAACGATCTGGATAAATGCATCATTCTTTAATTTGATATGACTTGTTTCCCAACCTCTTCTGTAAATTGCCTCTGCATCTAGGTGATAAACGCCATTATTATCTGTTGATGATGATTGTGCAGATAATTGAGAACCATTAACTGCCGAAAGGTTTAATCCTTCGTAAATTCTTTGTTCTGGATTATATTTTACGAATGCTCGGTCATCTTTTTGTAGTGATACTGCAGTAAATTGTGCAGTAACCATCGAACGGAAACCAGATGCCTTGCTACCATCGGCAAGAAGGCCATTCATACCCCAAACTGAACGGAGAGAGCAGTTAAAGATATATGGGGATGCGCCAGTAACAGTATCAGTTTCGATTGTAACTGATGCAGAAGCTGGAGATGGATTTGCAGGGAGATTACTCCTTACAAATGGAATCACATATGTAAATTTATTTTCATCATCTGGATCAACACTCTGAACTTTTGTTGAAATATTATAATCCTGAATATCTACTCCTCTAATTTTAATTGGAGTCCCCGCAGAAAATCCGTGAGGTCTTTCTGTAATAACTGTAATTACATTACTTGGAGTTAGCCCATCACCAGCTTGAATTGAGGTAAGTCTAAAAGGATCTGGGGCAAACGCACCAACAATTTCCCATTCTGGACGTTGCTTTGCGAATCCAAATAACTCTGCCGGATACTTATCAGGGCCAGGAATTTCTCTTCCCGGACCCGAAGATTCGTTATATGCATTAGTTAATTTGGCATAATACATATCCAAATCAGTGATATCATATCCCGAAGGAATATTGACACCGTCAGCATATTCAAAACAAGTTAGTTTATGGTGTGAGAAAGTAGGAGTAGATCTATTAGCGGATGAAAAATCTGTATTATCAGTATAAACTAATCCGGTTTCATCACCATCAAATAGAGAGAATTGCCAAAAGTAACAGGCACCAGTAATTCTGAAAATTGCAGAAGTTGGTACATTATCGTCCGTAGGATTTGGGACATATTTTGGTCTAATTTTGATTTTTCTTAAATCTAGACCAACAATAGAAGTACCCCTTGGTACAACAACTCCACCATAGATACTATTAAATTTATGAAGAATATTATCTTCTTGTGTTAAATCAAAATTTGATGTTAAATTTAAACTAAGTGTATCTCTAGCTAAAAAATCTAGTCCATTAGGAGCAACAGCTCTTGCCGTATTATCTTCTTCTTTAATTGCATATCCTGGACGGTTATCAATTAAATGCTCACCAGGAAATAGAAGAATGGTTGTTTTTTCTACGATATCATTATTTCTACCCCTTAAATAAGAAAATCTTGCCGATTCTATAAGGGCCCTTTGAATAGTTTTAAAAGGTTTTGTAAGGGAATTACCTTGATTAAGTATACTATCAGTAGAGTCTAAGTCATTTGGGTTAACATATAGAATTCTACCTTCAGTGTTTTTAATAAAATTCTCTAATTGATTAAGAGGCATTTGATTATTATCTACAAAAGTTACATATGCTGTTATTTATAGGGGCAAAAAATTATTTGTATTCAACAATATATGTTCCTCTCATAGAACCAATAGAAAAATGTTTAGATATTAATTCGGAATTTTCTTCAATGAATTTATTTGTGGCATTTTTAACTTCCCCAATGTGATTGTAGTCATCAATGATAAGGACTTTACATTTTCCTTTTGTTAAGTTTAAGTCGTGAATTTTCCCCTCATAGGAATGATCACCATCAATATGAATTAAATCATAACTTTGGGACAGTTCTGAAATCTTTTGAGAATCATTAAATTCAATTTTAAAATCTATATCATCAGAAATAACTTTTGATATGTTTTTATTTGCTTCTTCTATTGAACCACTATCATACTCATCAATATCATATCCTCTAACATAGTTCAAATTATCTGCTGCTGCCATCATCGAATATAAACTATATCCGTACCTTACACCTATTTCTAGAATACTTTTAGGTTGGTAGTATTTGGATATTGCATAATATATCTCGTAGTAATTACCACAGTGCATATAATCATTATGCCTTGCATCATTTTTTTCAATAAAAATACTGTCATCGACCACTTTAAAAATGGATTCTGGTTTAAGTGAAAGAATCTCTTCCATTTTTTATAACAATCAATTACTCAATATTTAGCTAGTCAAATCCTCTTCATCAAAAAGATATTCCATATCTGGGGGCATATCCTCTGGGTTTTCTAGATCCACCATAAACAAGCAAGGATGTGCTTCTTCATCTATTAGATAGAATGAATTTTTATATAAGTCTTCTGGCTCAAATGTGCGATACTTATCCGCTTCTCTACAAAGTTCTTGATCATACAAATGACCATCGGGTAGTTCATCGAATGTAAATGGAATCTCGTTAATGAAATACATCTTCACGATCATACTGCCATTATTATACCAACAGTGTGCGTGAGTGATTTTGTATTTAAAGGACATTGGGTTTTTCCAATATCTTATATTTATTTTAAGTAGGAGATGGGAGACTTGAACTCCCACGGGCATACGCCCAACAGATTTTAAGTCTGGTGTGTCTACCGATTCCACCAATCTCCCGTGTATAAGACAACTATAGCAGTGTTTGCTAAGGTTGTCAAGTGGAATCGACAAGATTTGAACTTGTGACCGCTCGGTTATCAGCCGAGTGCTCTACCACTGAGCTACGATTCCTGGCGGAAGTGGTTGGATTTGAACCAACGGATGCCCATTAAGAACATCGGGAGATTAGCAATCTCCTGCATTAAACCGCTCTGCCACACTTCCATAGGTGCTCCTTGCGTGGATCGAACACGCCTCAGGCGAATTATGAGTTCGCTGCATTCACCAGATTGCTAAAGGAGCATTCGCTATTCGCAAATAACGAATAGCAATAGGGATACTGGGAGTTGAACCCAGACTAACCCGTTATAAGCAGGCCGCTCTAACCATTAAGCTATACCCCCATAAAAGTTGCCTTGAAGCAACTTATAAAACCCATACGTTGCCTTGAATCAACAACCTTCTTCGTGGTCTGTATGTATTCGTATAATCTCGTCGTCTGCAGGAATCATTACTGCCGCTCTTCCGTCTTCACCGACAATTCCTATGTGCTCACCATTTTCGACTCTTTCAAGGAGTTCGTCAAATTGTTGTTGAAATTGTTCCACGGTAAAAACTTCCATTTTTTGTCTTCTATTTAGTTTATCAGAAAGGGTTGGAATACACCAAAGTATCTCCGTCAAGTTTAGAACGAACAACTTCAAGAACGTTCATAAACTGATCTACACTTTGACATTCCACAACTCGCTCTCCACCTTGATCGGAGTACAGGTAGAACTTACGTGCCAGTGTGTCAACAACACAGCGGGTTAGTACTTCTTCGGCAGGCATCGGGCGTTTCGTTTGATTACCTAGGTATTATAGGGCATCAGGGATCTGGTGTCAAGGGTTAAATTGCAGATGATGTCCCAACGGTCCCGTCCGTATTCACAAATAATTTCCAAGGAACTCCATCCGAATCGGTAAGAATGAGTCCATTTGAAGTATTTACCCCAACTTTAATATTCCCGTTCTGAACCTCAAATTTTTGTGATGGACTAGTAGTTCCTATACCAACATCGGATGTTGTAGTAATACCCAAAACTCCATTTTCCCATAGAACCGGTGCTAAAACTGATCCGTTTCCTAGTGAATTATAAATCTCATTAAAATTAGAATTTATTTTTTGACCTGCGGTTCTAAGAGTATCTCCAGATCCATCATTTGGTAGTGATCCTGTACTAATAAGTGCTTTTGGCATTTTCCTCTTTATTTAATATAACAATTACTTTGGAACATCAAAATAATTAGTAAGTTCTACAGGTATATATCCACCACCTCTTGGGTATATTTTTTCCCTGTGCGGAGTTCTTGGACCCCATACCCATCCTCTAATTGTAGTAAAAGCTAGATTGTTAAATGGAATATAAAGTTCATTCGATAAATTCTCAATATTGCTGGGATTATTATTAATATCAAAATTTACTTCAAGTGGGTATCCTTCTAATAATATATCTTGAACAAACACTGTAGCATCAACAGGTTGATATCTATTGATTTTCACAGACTCATAATCAATAACATTGGTGATAGTTTCGGAAAAGTTAAAGTTTGCCATTATCTTCCAAAAACGTGACGTGGATAAAATGGGCCACCATAACTTCTTCTTCCTCTTGCCGCTGCCCGTTCTCTAGCGGTAACATCATAGGGAAAATTCTTTATTCCTAGAACTTTATTAATATCCCAATCTGTTGGGAATGAGGTGAATGTGTATCTTAGTGATGGATCGCCAAATATTGAACCTGGTGGATTTGCATATGCCGGAAATACACTAGTGTTTTGAGTAACAAAAGCTCTCTGAAATTGACTAAGAAATTGTATAGTGTAAGAATCGAATGTATCAAAAGGATATCTCTTACTTTCTTTTGTAATTAAATTTCCAAGTTTAAAATTAACTAATGTTGTGGTTGTATTAGAAGTTCCAACATTTGTTTTAATTGCACCTTCTAATATAGATTCAATAAAAGTTCCTGATTCATTATCAAAAACTTCAGTAACTGGTTTTATAAACTGCCCTATAGAAACTAGAGACGTATTAATCCCAATAATATTTGTATTGATTCCTATAGATTTATTTTGCTGAGAAAATGTAACATTTAATAAATCACCATAGTCTTGTGCAGTAGTGATTTTGGATACGGGTCCAGTATATCCAAATGTGAATCCGGCAGAACTTATTGGAGCTGTGTTTATTCCGGATTTATTAAAATAAATTCTGTTTTTTTGATTTTGTACTGTTGAGTATTGTCCAAATGCAAATTCAGTACTTACATCAAGATAAAGATTTAATAATTGACTTGGGATTGGTGTGGAATTTTGAGTAAAGTTATTGATCTGAACATTTACAGTTTCACTAAAAAATGTTAGAGATGTCGTTGTCCCAATTCCGGCAGTATTTAATGATGCTGGAAATATTTCAACATATCCTCTTACTGGTAAAGAATCAAATTTACTATTTTCACTATCAAAGGTAATTAATTCACTGTCAAAAGTTTCATTTGTTCCAAAAGTAGTGAAAATAGATTTGACGTAGGTTCCTTGGGCAATTATTCCCGATACTGCTGATAGTTTTGATTGAGTTGTAATATTTGTTGTATCGAGACCATAAAGTCTTGTGGTTTGAACTCCTACAACATTGGTTTGAATTCCTATTATTGTGGGTTGTTTTACAAATCCGGTAATTGTGGTTCCGCTAGGAATAATACCTGGAATTTGTGCAACTCCAAGACCAACTTCTAATCTTGAAGTACTAATTCCGGTAATAATGTTTGTTGTGATTCCAAGACTACCTACAGTTGCCGCTCCATTTATGGTCGGATTATTAAGAGTAATTGAATTTACTCCTACAGAAACTACATATGTATTTGGTTCAAGTACGGCACTGACTACATAATCACCGACAAATATTCCGGTGGTATTGATATTAATAACATTAGATACTTCTGAAACTGATACTGGTCTTGTAAATCCTACATCAGATATTAGTGCATATGTATTTGTTGATGATGATCCAAATGATACGGTACTACCACTAATAGAAGTTACTGTTGTATTGCTGGTAAAGTATGGGCCCCTGACATAATCACCAATCGCAACCAAAGATGATATTGAACCAACATTTACCGAATATGTTCGCGCTTCAAGATACTTGTAACCATCTATCTCGGTTTTTATATTAAAATTTGTAGTAGATGAACTAGTATAGGTATCAATTCCAGTTACAGAATATCCAGTAGTTATTATTCCGGACGTTTGTCCAAGTTCATCGCCAACAAAGGTTATTGGACCACCACTTCCATAATATGCATCTGTATTAAAGATGAACGTAGAACCAATTCCGGTGACTGAACCAGTTCCAAAATCTAGATTAATAAATTCTTCAAAACTATTTGTGGTTCTTGCCGACAAAGTAAGGCTATATTCACCACTCCCATTATAAAAAGATAAAGATCTCGTCGCAATTCCGGCAAAGTTTAGTGATGGTGGAAATATTTGAAGACTGCTCGTTCCGACAGAAACTATAGAAGTTCCATCTGCAATTACATTCTGAGATAATGAAATTTTTGTTTGAGTTGTTATTCCAGAAGTATTAACATTAGTAAGTATAGTTGTACTAATACCAACTGGAATACTTTGGGCACTAATTACATTTCTACCTTCAACTATCTCTAATATTTTTGTATTAGGATATATTATTCCTGGAACATAAAATAAATCTTGTCCAACATAAAGACTAGAAGAATCTATTCCAACAAATACATTGGTTGTTCTCGCATCAATTACTACTGGTTTTGTAGTTTGTATGGAAAATGGTGCAGAACTTAGATACTGATTTTCAAGAGCACCTATTGACCCCAGAACAGATGATCTGGTAGTAAATGCAAGAACTGTAAAATTCCAGTCTGTTCTCATATTAGATTATTCTTCCACAGAGTAACATTCCTCTAGTAGCTCCGGATTGATTATATGATGCATCAATTACGGTATAAACTTCTGTGGGACTAATTGTAACTGTATCAAACTGAGCGATGAATGCCGAAGATTGTGGGTAGTAGAAATCAATCAGGACAATATCATCTGGTAAATAATATGGGCAAGGAACATAAGTTGCACTAATGGGTAACCCCTTAATCACAGCATTAAAATTCATATCAGGAGTTGTACCATCAAAAATGTTACTTCTGTAGTAAATTCTTTGAGTCGCTACAGTTGTAGTTTGATAATTAATATAACTGTAATCATTAGATGTGGTATCTCCAGTGCAACCACTAGTTCCTCCATATACTTGAGAATGATACTGAGTCCATGGTCTATTTTGACCAGCTCTCCAATATCCTGCTTCAGCTGCACGTCTAGAATGTGACATCTTATGGTCACTATTGTTACTTACACTACCATAAACTCCAAACCTAAATGATGGAGAATTTGTAGCACCATTGGTATAATTAGCACCACAAAAAGATGTCTGGAAACTATTTGCTCTACTTACAATACTAATTCCTTCCATCCAAACTTCATCTAAATCAAAAAACGTTGAGGTGTAATTATGTAAGAAGAATGTTTGATACGTCTGATTTGCAAGGGTTGAAGAAGCTAGAGTTGGTTGTTTGAACGAGAAAATAGCAAAATCCGGATCTAATCCAGATCTGAAGCAAGAAATTTCTAGAGGATAACTCTGATCCCCATTCGAATATTGAATTGTAGTAGATTTTAATGACCCACCTGTAATAAGATCACTAGAACCATTTGTTGTCGGATCACTAGTATCCCCATCAAATCCTGGTTCTCCTGCCCATCTTCTATAATATGGATGATATTTAGCGGAAGATCCTATTTCTAGCGTACTAGTACTTGTATTTCTAAAATACCAATAAGTTTCCCCATAAGCCTTACTATTATCTTGAACAGTCCTCAAAACACCCCAAGGATTTCCATCAGAAAAATCTTTATCAAAAAATGTTTGAGTTGTTCCATAAGAAACTGGATTTCCAAATCCGTCCCTAATTGTATTAATAGTAACACTTAAATTAGCAGCTCCATTAACAGCCCGTCCAATATTTTCTGCAGATATAATTAGGGTTTCGCCATTAGAGTAATTTCTTCCTGGTCGATTTATGACAACTGAAGTTACAGTATCTGTTGCTCCAGATCTTACAACTTTAAATGATGCGCCAGTACCAATACCAGAAGTTGTATTTTGAGTTCTATCGTACCAAGTTACATCTCCACCATTATATGTTCCACCACCACTAGTTGCGGATACTGATTGGACCAATCCGGTCAATGGCTCACCGTGCAATCTTGCCCAAGAAAATGCAGATTCTAGACCCTGCATTACATTTGCTCTGTTCCAACCAGGAACACCATTATTAACATATACTGTATTTGTGCTAATTGTCATTTTTTTATTTTATACCTCTAATTGTAAAATTGTTAATGAAACCGTTAGATCTGTAGTGATTCCACAAAGATTTGTAACTGCGGCATATATGGTGTTACTTGGGGGGTTTTCGGAACTTCCTCCCATAGAGTATGGTGTAAAAGTTTGTTGAAAAGGAAATTCTCTCGTCACAACTTCTGCAATCACACCCCTTCCAGGAACAGGGTCTTCATTTAAACTTCTATTAGAAACATCGGCAGATCTAGAAACACTATCAGTATATAGTCGTATCCAAGCAGAAGAATTTGTTTGAATCTTTATAAGAGCATAGGACTTGAATCCACTAAATTCATACAATTCAGTATCCAAATGCTCTATATTAGCAATAGTATCACTTACAACTGCCCTACTCTGAAGTCCTACAGGAAGATTTGATAAGCATCTTGCATCTCCATAATAACAAAGAGCAGTTACTACTCCAATAGTATTAATTTGATTGGCAATTAATGTTCCTTCTACTCTTGTATCACCAATAATATGAACCGGATAATTGGGTATAATCGTCCCAATTCCTACTGAAGTGAGAGTGTGAATACCTACTGGACCTCTTGCCCAAATAGAGTCCCTGCTTAATCCACCGGCAGAAAATCCAATCCACCCTTCACCATTCCAGATATAAGTATTATCTGAAACTGGATCAGTAAATCTTTCGTTTGGTGAAGGATTAATTGGAAAATTTATTGCCACATTTATTCTCTTTTTTCTCTATTTATTGTGGAACTTCAACTTTAGAAAGAACTCTGTGATCTAATAGTGGCGATATAGTATTTGAAATTCCAAATGCCTGTGTCATATAATTATCAGTTCCATATTCTATAAAATATCCCCTAGAAATTAAAATTGATATAATGTCGGTTATAATCGGATTTGATCCACTAACAATATATCTATCCAAAGGAGTTTCATATGTGCCCACACTCGTTTTTTCTTTCTGTATCATTCCAATTACAAAACCATTCAATCCAGTCTCATTCAAAATAAATGTATGGCGATTTCTAGTGAGTGTAGTTGAGAATGTTTTTGATTTTCTCATTGAAATACTAGTTTCATCTATGAAAGGTTCTCTTCTATATCGTATTCTCCTAAACCCTTCGACACTTCCATCCTTATTTAATCCCAGTACTCCTGGCCTATCATTTAAAACTGTATCACAACGTCCAGATACATAAACTATATCTGTCCTATCTATAATTAAATTATATCCCGATTCTGTAGTATCATTAGTATCATAACGATTGCACCACAATAAATTACCATTTGAATCAAACTTTATAACCGAATAGTCAAACACACTTTCTGGTTCTCCCAAGTTTCCCACAATACCATAGATATTTCCTTCACTGTCAGTATCAATTTCTGTTATGAATAAAAACTTATTTAAACTTACATCTAGATTGTACATTACTGGCCAACCAGATTCTAAGTTTCCAGTTGTTGGGTTTAGTTTATAAAGGCAAGGACCGGCACCATTTACTGTAGTGCTCCCACCAGAGGCATACAGGAACCCGTCTGGGCTGAGTGATAATGAAGTTATTTGTTGTGCCGCATCGGTTGCAGATTCTGGTATAGGACCCTGAGAGGCATACATTAAGCTCTTCCAAATTAAATTTCCATATTCATTTAATTTCGTAACAAATCCATAATTGTTTCCTACACCACTATTTGGACCTTGTGCGGCAAAGGCACTACCACATAAGTAGATATTTTTATTTGAATCGGTAGTAATTGCCTTAACATCACTTTGTGCCGTAGTCGTAAAGCTTTCAATATAAGCATCAGATTTTAAACTTAATTCACTGAACCACTTAATACTCCCATTGTTTTTCGCCAATTTAAATACCGATATCTTATATCTTCTTTCAGTATCAATCAAACTTGTCCTCTCGACTCTTGCACCCCACATATAAAAAGTTATATTGGTTTGACTACTGAATATTTGCAACCCCCTTGAAGTGCTCAGTGCATTTGCCGTATAGGTTATCTTTTGCCATTGAGTCGTTAAAGTATAATTAGCGGCATTTCCATCGGCAATTCCAAAACTTACAACTTCTCCACCAACTGCACCTCTTACATATATGCTTATGGTATAGTTTGTTCCGGTTGAAACTAATGAAGATGAATTCCAAAGTCTACCCCAAGATGTTGATGAATTACAACTTGCAACATTATTTCTAACTATTTTCGATGCCGTAAATGTTCCGTTCGGTGCCGGAAGATCTGTTGTGTTTGGTGTAAAGTTAGAAGAACTTCCACAATAAGTCGTCCAATTACTACCGTTTAAATTATCACTATAAAGAATAGAAGATGAATTTTTATATGATCTATATGCCACAATAATGTCATCTGCTGCATCAATTGCAATCGGGATTTCATCATACTTATAGGTATTTTCAAAAAATAATTGAAAAGTATCTCCCAGTGCTATGACATTAGAATTTACATCATTTATAAATCTCGTGGCATCATATTGATTTTTATTAATTGATTGACGATAATATGTTCCAGAATCAGTTTCATTTCCCGAAAATGATAATTTGTATTTTCTAGTTGGATCATTATTGATAACGATCCAGAAAACACTGTTGGTTGTTGATGCCAATAAATCTGAAGAAGGAGCAATTCCGGTCGCAGTAATTTTTGAAAACCAGAATGAGATTGTACTAAAAGAATTTACATTTACACTTATGGTTCCATTTAGAGGTACATTAACATTTTTAGCATATAGTGTATACTTATCGGCAGAAAAAGTATCCTCTATTGCGACACTCCAAATCTCGTCGCCCTTTTTATCAAACTTTGAGACTATGGGATTTACAAGTGTTGCTCCACTCGATTGCTTTGAAGTTACATAGACTGAGTACTCGGAATCTTCGGCAACACAAGAACGAGAAATTGTTGATGTTGTTGCTGTTGATCCAAATCTTGAGAAAACCTGTCTAGTTATACCCTGATCTCTAAGTCTGGAATTAAATCCGTTTCGATTATATGTACTAAACGCAGGCATAATTATTTAAAGTTACCATTTACAAGTCCCAATACAAGGTAGTTAGCAGTAGAACTTGCAGATCCTATTACATTTATACCAGTAAAATTAAAGATGTCATAACAATTGGTATTCCCTATACCAGGGATTCCATCTGGCCATTTAATGTCGGCAACTACTCCGTTTAATTTCACTGTATTACAGGTTCTTGCGATACCTGTTTGTTCAACCACTACTGAAAAAGTAATTAAGTGCTCATTGAATGTAGAATCTGTGGGAATTCCGGTTACTTCTAGTGTAATATCTCCGGTGGGTGCAGTACAGTATCCAATATTACCACCATCAGAATTATAATTTAATCTAACTAGATTTCCACTTACTCTGGTTAATTTTTCACCTGTTGATTTGATTCTGACTTCTTTGGCATCAAGTGTTGAACTTATAGTAGTAATTCCCGAAATGAAAGTATTTGTATTAACGTGGAGTGATGAGCAAGTAACTAGTCCAGATATTCTTGTTGTTCCTGATACATCTAGTTCAAATTGTGGATTAGTTCGATTGATTCCAACTTTTCTAGTTGTATGAATACCAGTTAAGTTTTCTGCCCATACTTGTTCTGCATAGAGAACCCCACCAGGGTTTGTTCCAACCCAGGAAGATCCATCCCAGATGTATGTAACACCTGAGGTTGGGTCTTGAAATACCTGATTTGGTGTTGGTATATTTGGAAAATTAATTGCCATAATAATTATACAAGTGTAGTAGAAAGATTACCAGAATCATCAACGACTAGACGATATGCCGTTCCGTTTGGAGAAGTGAGAATGACACCTTGTGAGGTATTGATCCCAACCTTAACATCACCACCTACGGTTAGTTTGGATGTTGGATTGGTGGTTCCAATACCAACATTGAAGTTTTCGTCGCCTACTAACCAATAATTACTTGGATTAGCATCAGTTCTTGCACCGATTGCTAATTGAGTATTTTTGGTGGTGTCTGGTGAATCAAATAGGTATCTAGTACTACTAATTACAGTACCAACTCCAATAATTACTTTGTTAGAAGATGCCGTTGAAATTCCACTATAAGCACCCAAAAATAAATTATAATTTCCAGTTTGATTATCACTTCCAGATCTTGTGCCGAAGAAACTATTGCGAGATCCTGTAGTATTACAGCATCCAGACATTCTCCCAAAGAAACTATTACAACATCCTATGGTATTGGAATTTCCAGAACGCTCTCCAAAGAAGCTATTGAATTGTCCTGTTGTGTTATAATACCCCGCACCTTGTCCTATAAAGTTATTATCTGATGCTCCTGAATTATTATATCCTGCACCATACCCTATAAAAACATTATTACCGCCACCATTAGCGCAACATCCGGCAAAATATCCTATTTTTATATTATCATTATTAAAAATGACTGAATTGTAGAATACCAGATTCATATTCTCATCACCCGTTATCCAATACCTGGATGAGAAAGAATCACTTCTTACACCAACGGCAAACTGAAGGTCTTTATTGGGATTTGGAGAATCAAAAGGATATTGAAGAACGCATCCAGATCCAATAATAACCTTAAATGATGCTGCGGTAGAAAGTCCAGAAAAACTACCAAAGTAATTATTACGAGTTCCAGTCGTGTTACAATATCCAGATGAAGTTCCGTAGAAATTATTGTAGGATCCTGTGGTATTGCATAATCCTGCATACTGACCAAAGAAGTTGTTATTGCATCCAGTTTCATTATAATATCCTGTTTGATACCCAAAGAAGTTATTGCACTCTCCAGTGGTGTTGGAACATCCCGTATAATAACCAAAGAAGTTGTTATAACTTCCAGTCGTATTACATTGACCGGCAGAATAACCAAAGAAGTTATTATAACTTCCAGTGGTATTTCCAGAAGAATATCCATAACCAAAGAAGTTATTATAATAACCGGTAGTGTTATTATATCCGACATTTATACCAATAAAATTATTTCCATAACCAGTTGAATTATAATATCCAGCACAAGATCCTAGGAATATATTTTCATATCCAGTAGTATTTGAATATCCTACCTTATTTCCTATAAAAACATTATTATATGATTGATTATAATATCCAGATTTTGGTCCAATTATTACATTAGATCCCGCACCATCCCACCAATTAGCAAATGGAAAGTCCATACTAGTATTGGAACATTTGCCTGCTTCAAATCCAATTACAGTATTATAGTTTCCATAAAATGTTGTTGATCCAAAACCAACAGCAGCATCCTTACCAATAACAATATTATGTGATCTTGATGGACCAACTCCATTAAGGTAGACTTTTACATCGTTGCCGGGACTAGTTCCTCCTATTGAAGTTCCTGGAATTGTAATAACTTCACCAACTACAAAATCATATCCATAGTTATCAACTACAACATATTGAATACCCCCAAACTTTGGAGCAGGATTCCATCTAGAAATACTGAATGAAGCATCTTTACCATTAAGGTTTCCATTTAATCCTTTTACCAGATAACTTGAGAAAAATTCTGGAGCTGTTGGGAATGTTGAAAGTCCAACACTAATAGTATATCCAGCACCAACAAATCCACCGGATACATCAGTTCCAGCAAATCCTGCAGGAACTCCAGTAGAAGCAATGATATTTAAATTTTCACTATCAATAACAGTATTTTCTTTAGCGAATGATAGAACTCCATCAATTGTAAGTTTTGATATAGGATTGGTGGTTCCGACACCAACATTACCTAGAGTATGAATACCAGCAGAAGTTCTTACAAAATCTGAGGATATTGGTAGATTAGTGAGTCCAGAACCATCACCGACAAATGCTGTTGCTGTTACAGTTCCTCCTACTTGAAGTTTGGATGTTGGATTTGTGGTTCCAATACCGATGTTAAAGTTCTCATTACCAACTAACCAGTATTCTGCGGGATTAGCATCAGTTCTTACACCAATTGCTAATTGCTTATCTTTATCTGGGCTTGGGGAATCAAAACGATCTTGAAGAGTGTTTGCAGATCCAATAATAACCTTAAATGATGCTTCAGTAGAATTTCCAGAAAAACTACCAAAGTAATTATTACGAGTTCCAGTCGTGTTACAATATCCAGATGAAGTTCCGTAGAAATTGTTATAGGATCCTGTGGTATTGCACGCTCCAGATTGTTCTCCAAAATAATTATTACCACATCCAGATGTATTTCCGTATCCTGCCTGGTTACCAAAGAAATTATTGTAACATCCTGTAGTGTTACAGAATCCAGAAATATTTCCGTAGAAATTATTATAACTTCCTGTAGTATTATTTGGTCCAGGGCAACATCCAAAGAAATTGTTATAATTTCCGGTTTGATTGAATTCACCAGCGTGATATCCAATGAAATTATTAATAGCTCCGGTTACATTATAAGCTCCGGCATACGCACCAAAGAAAATATTATAGTTTCCTGCGGATCGACACCCTGCACCACCACCGATAAAAATATTACCGTCATTATATCCATAATAACACATATTGTCTGGAGTTTTAGCTCCGGCATAGGATCCGATGAATATATTGCTCCACGCACCATATCCACCGCCCCATCCACCAGCCGCTGCTCCAATAGCAACAGAATTATTGGAAAACGTCATAAAGGATCCTGCACGACATCCTATAAAAACATTTCTAGATGATCCACTAGTAAAAGATCCTGCACAATTTCCAAAGAAATTATTATAGCATCCACCACTATAATATCCGGTAAATGCTCCTATAAAATTATTATAACACGATTGAGACATATAATTGCCAGATCTGTATCCTATAAAATTATTGAATTTAATTGGATTATAGCTTTCAAGACCAGGTGTTGTATATGCTCCGATAAATGTATTATAACACGCACCATAATCTGTTTCTGCACCCCGACCAGAAGTATTCTTATAGAATCCTGAAGAATATCCAATTGCGATAGTATGCAAAGATTGTCCGCTTGAGCTGAATTCAATATCTCTAACTATTAATTTTGATAATTTAGTTGTTCCTGAAATAGTAAGATCAAATAATTTTCTAGTATCTGATTTTAGGTGAGGATAATTTTCATATTGTGCAAATGTTGACCCCCCATTTATATCCTTTAACGTTGTAGTACTAAGTCCAATTGAACCGGTAGTAAATGTAGAAACACCAACGGTTGTTCCTATACCAACATTACTAACTAGAGGATAGAAATTAGTAGATACACCACTAGAATTTACAACATCAAGAACAACTAATGAAGATCTATCACGAGTAGTGAAATTTGCATACTCATGAAGTCTTGTTATTTCTAAATCTTCAACAGAATAAGACCCATATAATCCTATGTTATCACCATTTATATTTAAATTAGCAACTAAAGTCGATATAGTGTCACTATTATATTTTTCAATCCAGTCTGTTTGTGGATTAGTTTCTCTATTGAAATTACTATCCCCACCAAGAATATCTTTGGATACATTGGGAGTTCTAACGTCTCCAACAAATTTTAAATAATTTCCTTTAATTTCTATTTTTGAAATTAATACTGAATCAGTTTCATTGTTATTATTATCAGTCTCATAAGATAATCCTGGAGTACTTAAGAATCTCTTCCAAACATATGATCCAGAAGAATCTAACTTAAAGATATCATAACCAAAAGGATGTCTGGATCTTTCATTATTATTGGGCGCAATTACATACACATTTTGATTTGAATCAATTTCAATAGCACCGGGTATTCCATAAAAAATTTCGCTGGTGCCGTCGCCACCAGTAACAGTGGCATTAATTTTTTTGGACCACTGAAATTCGAGGTTAGAATTATATTTTTCAACCAGATACCCTATTCCATATCCATCATAACTCGGATTTGGGAATGGTGCAAAAGAGTCCCAATCTAGAGTTCTTGTGAAGAAATAAATGTTTTCACTGTCATCAATATTAAATTTGGTATAACCTAGGCTGTCGCTATTATATCCAAAAGCAGTTCTAGTATTAAACCACCTATCCCAAACAATATCACCATTCAAATCAAATTTAACAATTCTTAGTTTTGTTCCAGAACTAGTGACTTGCCCAAACCAATATAGGCTGCCATTCTTTAGTACAAATTGTTTTGGTCCATTTGTATTATATAATATTTTACTAAATGATACACTTCCAGAAGAATCTAATTTAATGATAAATGGAGCGGCCGCAGATTTACCTGAAGCATATATATTACCACTTGAATCTGTGTTTAAGAATATTTTTCTATTCGCTACATCATATGTTGGGGTTCTAAGTTCATTAGCATTTAATTGAATATTATTAATTGTTGTTTGCCACTGTATTGTTCCGGAAGTATTAATTTTGACAAATGATAACTGACTTAATCCTTCTTCAGAATATACTGGATTTGTATATCTATAGGACTTCATAGCCACTATAACATCACCATTTGTAGCACTACAAATACCACAAACTTCAGAAGACTTATTATAATCAGGTGTTGTAGAAGATAGAGAAACGTCCCATACTAATTGGCGAGATGAATTTATTTTAACTATAAAAGGTCTATATGGATAGAGTGGGTTTTGGTTATAGTCCTCATAATCACTATAAAGACCTCCTACAACATAAGTATTATTATTTCCATCTGTTGTAAAATCAAAATGCTTTGCTGAGAAAGTTCCAATTCCACCCCAGGCATAATGATCAAAACTTCCATAAGTTACAACATAATTTGAAGTATCCCCAATTGCAGGGGATGAAATATTTAATACTGAAGTAACAGATGTGGTTCCGACGCCAACATTACCAAGTGTATGAATGCCAGAACTAGTTCTTACAAAATCAGAGGTTCCACCGCCTCCAGAGGGTAGATTAGTAAGACTTGAACCGTCTCCGACAAATTTAGTCGCAGTTATAATTCCCGACCCTGCATCAATTTTTATATTTCCGACTTCTAATCCGTTCTTAACTCTAAAATTCTGATTAGCCAAGGTTCCAATATCCCCTACTAGCTTTCAGGTATTTATAAAAAAACCTGCCGAAGCAGGTTTTGTTCATTGATTTTCAATTGCCTCTATAATTTGGTCAATATCAAAGATGTCTTCTCTTTCATTGAATGGGTATTCGTGTTCTGCTCCCATAAAATCAAAATCAAACAAATAACTTCCGGGAAGTTTAAAATTATGAGGTTTTTCAGTTTCAATATTATTGTGAATATCGTACCCAAAGACCTTTGGACTTGTTCCATTCCATAGTACCACTGAAGGAAGTTCTAGTGCTGCTGCAGCGTGTTGTAGGCAGCTGTCAATTAGAATTCTCTTCTTGCTGTGAATAATCAGACTCAGGTATTCCATTGTGGATAATTGAGTTGTTTCATCCCATTGAACTGGAATTGCATTGACTAATTTCTCAGAATTCTTTTTGGTTGCCTGATAAATTGTATATTTTTTGTGATACTTATCTACAATCTGTTGAGCAATATCAAAGGGCATATCTCGTGCCCACATATAAGGTTTTGCATCTGGTGAAATCAATCCACCATTTGTGTGAATAACCATTACTGGTTTGTTATTTTTGACCCATACATCCTTAGAAATTTTTCTTTGCAGAGCATTGAAAATGACTTCAGGAGTTTCTCCCTTATATTCAAGTTGGTACATCTTGCACCAAGTTTGAATCAGTGGAAGTTTCTTATGAATATGATCGGTTGTGAAATAAGGTTCATTATGAAAAATAAGAGAGTCCTTATTTTCCACATAATTTTGGTAGAAATAACTAGTATTTCCCAGTTGATAAACTCTATCGACAAATGGTAAGTTAATAAAAACATCCTGATAGACGCAAACTACGATGAGTTTTCTATCAGGATAATTGTTCTTAATACACTTTGCAACTGCAGTGGCGGCAATGTGCTTTCCAAGACCACCTTGAACGTGGAAAATACTATAAGATTCTTTCATAATGTAAAGTTTTTAATATTAAAGTGTTGAAAGGTATTGATTTGCGTCGGAAACAACCTGAGATAAGTTAGATAAATCTTGATTTAATTCAAGAACTGTGCTATCGGCAAGAACGTGTTCTATATATCTAACTCCTTTAGTTATTTTTTGGTTAGTATTTGGATCACTAGAAGAAATTAATTGAACAATTTCATTAGCAGTATCATTTGCAGTTTCAATTTTTTTAGTTGCTATCGTAGTTTTTCTAATTTCAGATTCTACACCATCAATAATATTAACATCTTGCAATTTAATCTGCAAATCATTAACTAAATTTTCATATCTTGTAAGTTCTTCTGGACTAAGAGTTTCAACATTAACTCTAGAAAGTCTATCTAGCATTGTTTCTATTTTAATTTTGATTGGTTTAGAATTTATACTTTTCATTTATATTATACAGGTTGTGCAATAAATGCTTCACCATCAGATACTGCTTCTTGAAAACTAGTCAAATCTGCTCCTGAATTTGTAATAATTCCTTTTCCAAGCATCAGAGCAAGATGGTCGGTATTTCTCTTAATTGTTGCGTGAATTTCATCCGAATGAACATCTTCTGCAACAAGGCGAAGAATGAGATCTACGCTGTGACCCATTGCCTCAAGATGCTTTGCTGCCTGTTGAGCTTCGGTGAGTTCTTCTCTTACTGGACGTGGCATTTTTAATCTCCTTAATTAACAATATTTAGACCGGATGGTTTCTGTCTCCAAAAATCCATACCCTTACATTTTTCTAAAATTTCCTTAGAAAGAACTTCGGATGGATCTGGTGAGGTTGCCTTTAGTTCCGGACGAACTTCGTGCATATCGGAAAGACCATAAGTAATAATATCTCGTTCCCGATTTTGATTTTCTAGATTATCAAAAGTGTGTTCATAATATTCTTCACCAAGAAAATCATAAATTCCACGAAGAGTTTCTTCTGGAGTATTTACAAGATCCTTATACTCAACAAAATAAAGTCTATCACCAAACTCCTGACGGAATGCTTCCATCACGGCATTGAGCGATTGTCCAAGAATACCCTGAGAACCGGCAATAAATTCACAACGATTATCATCATTAATGGGAATATTTTGCTTAACCAATTGCTCATCAACAAAATTAATTCTTGGTTGCCCTTCCTTATATGGATTACGACGAATCATCATAATCATTGAAGTTAGAATTTCTTCAATATCACGAACAGGAACAAGAATCTTTGCCTGTTGACGAACGTATCCTTCAATATAAGGAACTCGTGCAGTCCAGGCACGATTCTTATCAAATACTACGGGTTTATCAACATCACTATAAAATTGATGAATAACCGAAGAGATCATCATATCCGCTTGTTGCGGTTTTGGATAACCAAAAAATAGTTCATCATTCTGCAGATGATTCTCAATTGCAAACATCGTAGAAAGGACGGGACTGGAAGGTCCAGAATAAAATCTAGGATTTTGATTAAGAATTGCCGATAGAGCAGAGCTACCCGACCTTGGGAGTCCTGCCATAAAGTAGAATGTTTTTGGGGCATTAGGTTCATTGGTGGCAGAAAAGAATCCACCCTTAATCTTATTTTTTTCAGTCATAGTTTAATTATATTTTAGTTGCGATAAAGTTGACAGTATAATTCGTGGTTGAAGTTGATGATGCTGCTGCTACCAGTCTAACATTTCCTGCCGAAATGTCAACATCAAATGTTGCGACCTCAGTATTATATATGTTACCATACTGAGTATCATATGCGGTTGTTCCATCGTGAATGGCAAGAATCTTAATTGCCTGATAATTCGTTCCACTGGTTGCCTGAATTGTGTATTCAACTGAGCGATAAACAGAAGTAGAAAGACCAGAATGAATTCCAGTTACACTTGTGGATGCCGTTGATGCCTGAACCGAACCATAAACCGTAGTCTGATTCAGGGCAATATTTCCAGTGACTGATAGTTTCTCGGATGGGTTTGTGGTTCCAATACCGATGTTAAAGTTCTCATCACCTACTAACCAATATTTGGAAGGATTAGCATCAGTTCTTACACCAACTGCTAATTGGAAATTTTTATTTGGATATGGTGTGTCAAATAGCTCAGTATTTGGATTGCCCCATTTATTTCCACCCTCACCAATTACAACCTTATAAGATCCAGTTCCTAATCCACTAAATCCACCAATATAAATGCTATTACTTCCAGCATCTACACTCATACCACTATAGGAACCAAGGAAAGTATTTCTTGTTCCAACGGATGCATTATATCCTGCAGCATGACCAATTGCTATAATACTGGATGCTGCAGAAACAATTGTTCCAGAGTAAGAACCTAAGAAAGTATTGAAACATCCAGTTTCTGCATAAGTTCCAGACTGATGACCAATATAAGTATTCTGACATCCAGTGGTGTTCAATTTTCCTGCAAAATAACCTAAGAAGTTATTATTACTTCCAGTGGTGTTTAAATATCCTGCTTCTACACCTAAAAAGATATTATTGTTTCCAGTAGTGTTGCAGTATCCTGCAGTCCTACCTAAGAAGTTATTATCACTTCCAGTGGTGTTGCAGAGTCCTGCATTTTTACCAAAGAAGTTATTATAACTTCCAGTGGTGTTGTAGAATCCTGCATTATGACCAAAGAAGTTATTATCATATCCTGCGGTGCTGCAGTATCCTGCATAAAAACCTAAGAAATTATTACAACTTCCATCGGTGTTGGAGTATCCTGCTCGATAACCTAAGAAGTTATTACTAAATCCAACGGTGTTGGATTGTCCTGTAAAAGCACCAAAGAAGTTGTTATAATACCCGGTGGTTGTGCTATTACCGGCACCAATACCCATAAAGATATTATTCAACCCATATCCACTTGAATCTGGAAGTAGATTAGAACCAGTTGTTATATCTCCAATTAGAATATTAGTACCAGTATATATCCCAGTAGCATTATAAACTTCAAATCCTAGAGTTCCGTTGATTTGTAGTTTTACTTTTGGATTAGTGGTTCCTACACCAACATTACCTAGTGTATGAATACCGGCACTAGTTCTTACGAAGTCTGATGTTCCGGCAGGTCCAGCAGGCAGATTGGTGAGTCCAGAACCATCACCAACGAATGCCGTGGCGGTTACGGTTCCTCCTACTTGAAGTTTTGTGGTGGGATTTGTGGTTCCAATACCGATGTTAAAGTTTTCATTACCTACTAACCAGTATTCTGCAGGAGCAGATGATGTTCTTATGCCAATCGCTAGTTGATTATCTTTAGTGATGTCTGGAGAATCAAAATTATTTCCCCAATTTTTACCAGATCCAATAACAACTTTATAAGATGCTGATGCCGAAAGACCTGTATAAGTTCCTAAGAAAGTGTTATATGAACCAGTTTGATTATAATTACCGGCACCATTTCCAAAGAAAGAATTATATTGTCCTGTGGTATTGCAAAATCCCGCCCAAGAACCAAAAAAGTTATTAAAACAACCTGTAGTATTACATTCTCCCGCACAACCACCTAAAAAGTTATTCCAATTTCCAGTAGTATTACATTTACCGGCCAGAGCACCAAAGAAATTATTATCGTGCCCAGAAGTGTTTGCATATCCTACAGAACAACCTAGGAAGTTATTATTATATCCAGTGGTGTTACTATTCCCCGCATATGACCCAAAGAAATTGTTGGAAACTCCAGTAGTGTTATCTCTTCCTGCACGATCACCTAAGAAGTTATTATCACTACCCGTGGTGTTTCCTCTTCCCGCATAAAGACCTAAGAAGTTATTGAACTGTCCCGTGGTGTTGTAACGTCCTGCATAATAACCTAAGAAGTTGTTTGAAGACCCTGTAGTATTATTAAAACCAGCAGAATCATTCATAAAAATATTATCATAACCACCAGTAGCATTACCTCCAGCAGACTCACCAATAAAAATATTATATCCACCAGCACCAGCATCTGAAATACTATTACCAGCTCCTACTCCTATGAAAACATTATTAAGGCTTGTAGTTACTTTGGAACCAGTATCAGTTCCACCGATTCTTACGTTAGTATTACTGAAACTAATAATTCCATTGACGGTGAGTGCTGTTTTTGGATTAGTGGTTCCGACACCAACATTACCCAAAGTATGAATACCAGCACTAGTCCTTACAAAATCAGATCCTGATCCTGAGGGAGAAGGACCAGTAACGGTCATAATGCCTGCACTGAATGTTACAGTTAAGTTATCACCAAAATCAATTGTGGATGCTGTCCCAACTACAGAACCATTATCTCTAACTTCTACTCCAGATCCAGTTCCAACTATGCCTGTCAGTCCAGAACCATCACCAACAAATGCCGTTGCGGTTACTGTTCCTCCTACTTGGAGTTTTGATGTCGGGGTTATGGTTCCAATACCAATGTTAAAGTTCTCGTCACCGACTAACCAGTATTCTGCAGGATTAGCATCAGTTCTTACACCAATCGCCAATTGCTTATCTTTAGTGATATCTGGAGAATCAAAATTGTTACCCCAGAATTCACCAGATCCAATAACAACTTTATAAGATGCTGAAGTCGATAATCCAGTATAATTTCCTAAGAAAGTATTGAAGCAACCAGTTTGATTATAGTGACCAGACCCAGATCCAAAGAACGAATTATATCCACCAGTAGTATTATAAAATCCTGCCCAAGAACCAACTATAGTGTTTTCTGGTCCAGTAGTATTACAAAATCCTGCTTCTTCTCCTATAATGACATTCCAATTTCCCGTGGTATTGTAATAACCAGAACATTTACCAATAAAAGTATTCTGTTTTCCAGATGTGTTGTTGCATCCAGAATAAGCACCAAAGAAGTTATTATAATTTCCACTATAATTAGAATATCCAGCGAAAGCACCAAAGAAGTTATTTTTATTTCCCCCAAATGTATATCCTGCCTTGTATCCAATTCTAGTGCTGCGGTTTGAATCAAAATTATCTAAAACAACTAGTAGTTTTATATCATCTGAAGGACTAGATCCTCCTACGGAAGTTCCTGGAATAGCAATTACTTCATTTTCTACAAAATTAATTCCCTTCGAAGTAAAAGTCCAAGATGCTTCTCCTAAAGAATTTCTAGTAATATTAATTCCAAATCCAGTTCCACTTATATTGCCACTTAAATTTGTTAGTGAATAACTTTGATTTGCTTGAGATTGTATAACGCTTACACCAGGAGCAAAAATTGATTGAACTACTGTAGAAGAAACTGTTTGTACTGTAATTGTTATGTCATTTGTTGGTGTTGATCCACCTATTAAATTTCCAGGAATTGTAATTCTTTCATATGCAACAAACCCAGATCCACCATTATTTAATGACCAAGAATTTATTGATCCAAAAGAGTTTCTATATAATGTAATTCCAAATCCGGTTCCACTTAGATTGCCACTTCGATTTGTAAGAACATATGTTTGATTTGCTTGAGAGGGAATAACAAGAACTCCTGGAGTATGTAACCCATAAGTATTTCCTACAGTAGTTGTCGTAACACCCAAATATCCAGATTGATGCCCTATGGAAACATTATGATATCCAGTTATAGCAGAATTTCCTACTCCAGAACCTATAAAAATATTATCAGACCCAGTAGTTAAATTAGTTCCAGTGGTATTATCACCAATTCTTATATTTCGATTAACAGTAGAAAATCCTAAAACTCCATTAATTTCCAATCTTGTTTTTGGATTTGTGGTTCCTACGCCCACATTACCCAGAGTATGAATTCCTGCAGATGTTGTAATCCACTGGGTAGATACACCAATAACTCCGGTGACTCCAGAACCATCACCGACAAACTTACTTGCGGTTATAATACCAGTTGTATTGACACTTGAGGTCGCTGTAAGAGTTGTGGATACTCCTGCGGTTGATGCATAAGTAGCAATACCACTAGAAGTTGCATATGTTGCAATACCTGCGGTAGATGCATAACCAGAAGAATTAGAAATATTTGCACCATTAACATAAAGAGCACTGGCACTTACAATACCAGTGTTTCCATAAACAGTGACTCCAGTTCCAATATTAATCGTATTCGTATTACCATCAATAGTAACCGATGAATTACCAATAGTAAGAATTCCCGTAATTCTTACATCACCGATAACGTGCAGAGCATATTGTGGGTCTGTGGTCCCTATACCAACGTTTGATGTAGTAACAATACCAGATGGACTTGCTTCCCATTTAGATGTATTCAGTGCAGTAACTGTTGCGACCCCTGCGGCAAGAGATACTACTAAATTATCACCAAAGTCAATTGTTGCGGCAGTTCCAACAACAGAGATATTATCTCGTATCTCGACTCCGACTCCTGTGGCAACTAGGTTAGTGAGTCCGGAACCATCGCCAACAAATTGTGTTGCGGTAAGAATACCTGAGATACTGGCATTTCCTACGTTGGATAGGTCATCTCTTGCTAGTTCAAAACCACCCGTGGTAATACCATTATGAACACGAACAGAATTAGTATCGGTATTGATGGAGATTTCTCCAGCAGCACCTTTGAAGTTATTATTTTGACCTTCGTTTCCTCTTCTAAACTGAACTTGTGTAGGCATTATAATACTTTTTAGTTATTTATGTTAGCGTGGATAAAGTAGTCCGACTGTTGGACGTAAATCAAGTGGTAGTGCAATATTATCAATAGTTGTATCTGGAGATAGAAAAATTGACCCGGCATAATTAAATTTAACGTAAATAGTAAGGAATTCTGTTGGATTTATGGTTCCAATACCAAGCGTTGATGTGGAATATGCTAGTCCAACAGTAGTTTGTCCTAGAGGACTTTGATTAAATGATGCCATATTAAACAGTCCTTGCCAAGAACATTGGAGAAGCCCCTGTAGTTATAGTGCCATTATTCGCAACGTTAATCATTTCCCATTCTTCAACCCCGGCAGAAACTACTAGAGTATCCTGAACTGCCATTGTATTGTTTGCATAGTGCATAGATAAACCAAAGTCTTCTGGAATAGATTCAAATAGAAAATCACTATATTGAGCTCCAGTAAATACCGGAGTTACGTTAGTTGCATATGTCGGATTTACATTGGAAAATGCAACTGGAAGATATTTTGGAGAATCAGCCCATACGGAATAACTATCTGCAGCTACAAGATTTGTGGTTCTACTGCCACTGAAATTTCCAACTGCACCGTATGTTTGTACTGCAAAGTCTGTTTGCGTTCCATTATATCCACTAAGTGTTGTACTATCTCTATTTGCCAATCCCCATGGATGGTATGACCTTCTTAACATATAATACTGATTAAATCTAATTATCCCCATTGTACCATTAGTACTTAAATTTGCAATTAAATAGTGATGGAAAAATACTTTATTTAAATCATACCAAGTTGATATTTTGGAACCTACGGCAGCATTCGAAATATGGAAATTAGTTGTACTGGAAGTTCCGTTTCTAATTACAAACCAACTAAATGATGAATTAGTCTGACTTGTATATCTAGTAATAACTAAATTTGTTGTTGTTGTCCAACTAGTAATTAGTCTATGATTGGTTACCGCATTAGTTGTTGTTGCATAAAAATCTAGATACTGAGTCCCTGTTGGAACGTGAGTTACGGCATTCCATCCGGTGGCAAGAGCCATATACATTTGCCCACCAGTAAATATAAACCAGTAATAAGTTCTTCCATAAGTTTTTGCTGCATCATATTGAACTTCAAGAATTCTATTTTCCATAGTTCCAGACAAGAAACTATCGTACCAAGCAGTCATCAAACCGGCATCAATAAAGGCATCACGAACTAAATCTGCGTGTTGTGCCGTAGTCCAAGTTGGGTTTAAAGTGTATGCAACTTTAGTTACTGCCATATTATTCCTCCATCTTTAAGATTGTTAAATTGACTGAAATGCTAGTTGTAATTCCGGTTAAGTTTTTAACTGCTACGTAGATTGTAGTCGTAACTGGGTCATCATCATTAAATCCAACAATAAAGGGAGTCATTTTTACGGTGGCAATACCGGCAGTTGCAACTTCAGCAATAACCCCGCTTCCGGTAATCGGGTCTACCTCAATTGACCTAGATGCATCATTAGACCTAGAAGTGCTATCAGTATATAGGCGCACCCAAGCGGCACTAGATACGCCAACTTTTAATACCCCATAAGTCTTAAATCCAGCTATCTCAGTGTTACCAATACCATTTACTACCAGTGCAGTAGTAATACCAGAAACAATGGTTCTTGAAGATGCTCCTCCACCACCAGAAACATTTGTAAGTCCAGAACCATCACCAACAAATGCCGCTGCAGTTATTGTGCTTGCAGTATTAATACCAACAGTTCCAATTCCACCAGAAGTTTCGACAACAAAATTACTACTAAAGTTAATTGTTGATGCCGCCCCAATATTAATATCATTATTTTGTAAGAAAATACCTCCACTACTTGTCGCAACAATTCCGGTGAGCCCAGAACCATCACCGACAAATTTTGTTGCGGTTATAACACCAGTCGTATTGACACTCGTATCACTTGTTAAATTAATTGCAGTAGTTGCTGTTCCTGTTAGATTTCCGACAAATGTAGTTCCACTAAATGTGGTTCCAATAAATGATGATGCCGTAACTATTCCAGAAATAATAACATTACCCAGAACATCAAGTCTTGCGGTTGGATTCGTGGTTCCTATTCCAACATCACCCGGATTTGTAATTGCCATTCTTTCAACGGCATTAGTATATCCAATGGCTACCTGGGTTAAAAATCTAATTCCGCCCGCACCAACTGTCGATGTATTTGCAATATTTAAAGAATTATCATTAGTTCCAACAGTGTTACCTTTCCAAATAGCAGACTCTTCTAGACCACCATCTTGTCTGAAAATAATGAAAGGATTATCTGCCTCATTAACATTATCAGAATCTGCTTCAATAATTAACTTTGTGACACCGGTTGAAGAAATGTGTAATATACCTAGCGGATTTGTGGTCCCTATACCAACGCTTCTTAGGGTGTTAATTCCTGCAGATGTTGATTCCCAGTTTGCATAAGGTCCAAATGGCATCCATTTTGTATATGCAGAATCATACTGTAAAATTTGTCCGTTTTGAAGTGCCTGAACTCCTGTTGCTCTTGTGGTAATGTACCGAACATACATTGAGCCACCAGTAGGAACGGAAGCACCAGCATAAAATGCAACAGAATTGCTTCCTGGTGAATAAGAATCAAATGGTTGTATAAAAGAGTTCCAGTTAATTCCATCTTTACTCCACTGAACCAAATCCCCTGTCTTAACTTTATCTAAGAAATTGGTTCTCCAAGTAGTTCCACTAGTTCCATTTTGAGAAACAGATGGAACCCAGTTCAATCTGATTGTTGGTAATGAATTATTTGTTGAAATATCCCATCCACCACTAGAGTTAATTGCATTATAAGAATCCCATCTATCACTTAATGTCACAACTCCTTGTGGTTGATACTGGAAGTCAGACATACTGACAATTCCTACTGATACAATACCAACACTCCCATTCACACGAGTTACGATGTTGCCGGAGAACGTTGTTGCCGTAACAATACCTGCAGAAATATTAGTTACCAATACGCTACCAAGAACATCCAATCTTGCTCTTGCTCGTGTGGTTCCAATTCCAACATCACCATTAAAAGGTGCTAGTTCAATAGACCCATCAGCATCAACATCTATACTTGGAATTCCACTAATATCATTGACACTGAAGATACTTCCTGTTGCCAAACTATCGACTACTGAAAATAGTTGGCCAGAAGTTCCGGCAACACTCACTGTCCCAAAAACTTCTAGATTTGAGACTGGATTTGTGGTTCCTATGCCAACTTTAGATAGTGTATGAATTCCTGCCGATGTAGTGATCCATTGAGTTGATAACCCAACAACTCCGGTTAGACTAGAACCACTACCAACAAAAGTTCCTGTAAAATTCCCAGAAAAATTAGATGCCGTAATAATACCTGTGGTATTAACGCTTGCGGTTGTGGTAAGACCCGGAGCAGATACAATAGTAACTGTTGCAATTCCTCCGGAGATTTCAAGGTCAAAATTATTATCAAAATTAATAGTTCCGGCAGTTCCTACAGGACTATTATCATTTTGAAGTGATATTCCACCACTACTGGCAGCAATGATACCACTCAGACCAGAACCATCACCAACAAACTTTGTTGCTGTTACAATACCACTAGTATTAACACTAACATCGCTTGTTAATGTAGTAGCAGTCGTTGCAGTTCCGGTTAAGTTGCCGACGAATGATGATGCCGTCACTACACCAGAAACAATAATATCACCACGAACATCAAGTCTTGAAGTTGGATTTGTAGTTCCTATACCAACATTAGATAGTGTGTGAATTCCTACTGATGTAGTAATCCACTGAGTCGATACACCAATAACTCCAGTGAGTCCAGAACCAACACCAACAAATGATGATGCTGTTACAATACCCGTTGTATTGACACTTGCAGTTGTCGTTAGTCCGGTATATCCTGGTTCCCATTTACTAGTAGATTGATTCCAAACAAGTGATTGTCCAGTAACTGGTGCATTACTAGATGTATCAACATCGTCCAAATTATTAATAGAGTATGGAAGAGAAATATAATCTCCTAAAATAGCCGCAGATGGAGGAGAAAAAGTAGAAGTATATCTGGCAATTCCCTTTGTATAACGAACATCATCAATTTGTCCTGTCCAGTTATAAGGAGAAGACGGATTAGCCCTCCCTATCCACCCAGTACCATACGATATGTTTGAAGTATTTCCCGTATGTGTACTACGCAATACTCCATCAGTAAAAAATCTTACCGTACCACTCTGCCTAGTTATGGCAATATACACCCAATTATTAATAATATTAAAGAAGGTACTACTGACACTAAAGTTACTACTACCTAGTTGTATACTAAGATTATTTCCAGAATCAACTACTATTTCAATACCGTGGAAAAGGCAAAGACCACGAGCACTAAAACCCTTAGTATCTCTAGCCCATAATTCAAATGTGAAATCACCAGTTCCAATATTAAAGTCTGATTGATTAGTTAATGTAGTATAATTTAAATAACTAGTACCATTTAAAGATAAAGCACCTGCTCCATATTTTTTAGTACTTGTAGTAATAGTAGGTGTACCACTTTGTGTTACAGATAATATAGAAGTAATTTGATCAAAATTACCACTTTTATCTAAGAAATCTGTATCATAAGGTAAAGCAATGCTTACATTACCAATATACGGGTCATTACCCGAAAAATATTCATATCCTCCAATGATAGGACCGGTTTTCCATTTACCATTTACATTAATTAAGGCGCGACCATCACTGATAGTTCCTTCTATAATATCTACATCTTCTAATTGGTTGATGAAAATTCCACTTAAACTAGCACCACTACCAACAAAATTAGAAGCAGTTATAATTCCTATTGTATTAATATTTGCAGTCGTAACAATCCCTAGAGCAACAGTAGCAATACCTGAAGTATTAGCATAACCCGCACCAGCAATAAAGGATGATACGTCAATACCGGCAGCATATAGTTTAGTAGCACTTACAATTCCAGCATTACCATCAATAGTAACAGATGATGATACTCCGACTGTCAAAATGCCAGAAATTCTTGCATTCCCAACAACATCTAATTTACTTTTGGGACTTGTAGTTCCTATGCCAGTATTATCGGCAACCGCATCTACAAAGATGTTGTTCTTAGAAGTTAGATTTGCGGATTGACGACTTTTGCCTGCCATATCTATTTTTTAATTATTTATTTTAAGAAAGTGGACCTAAGTCATTTATTGCGACTATTGCCGGTGGGTCAGTTAGCGCATCAAATGTTGGTGAAGTAGGAATGCCAAATGCATCAGATGTAACCGCACCAAAATCACCATAATCACCAAATGGAATGAATAGAATCTGACTCGAAACAATTTCAAGTAAGTCATCTGCCGATGCAGTTTCACTTAAAGTAATTGATGTTCCGTTAGATGCTACGTATTCAGATTCATTAAGACGAATACCATTTAGGAATACATCAATACTTCCAACAACATATTCACTTAAGAATATTGATTGCCCCTCAGTTGCAATAAATGATGTTGCATTTCTAGAAATTCCTGTGGGTATTGATGATGGAGTTGTAACTGTAACAATACCTGCCGAAGCAGGACTTACATTTAGATATCTTCCAAAGTTGATTGTAACTGCAACACCAACATTAATATCATCCTTTCTAATACTAATACCAGTCGATGATGATGGAATAACTCCGGTAAGTAATGAACCATCACCAACGAACTTAAATGCCGTTACAATTCCAGTAGATACAAGTTCTGTTACTGTAACATCTCCAAGGGTTGATATTCCAGTTACGTGTAAAGTAGTAACATCTGCAATACCACCGATTACACTTGTCGATATTCCAGAGGTATTTGAATATGTGGAGAATCCTGAATTATTTGCATAAGTGGCAATACCAGCAGTTTGAGCATAAGTTGCTATACCAGCAGTCTGGGCATAGGTTGCTATACCTGCTACCTGAGCATAAGTGGCAATACCCGTTACTTCAGAATAAGTGGCAATACCAGCAAGTGGTGCATAAGTGGCAATGCCAGATGTTATAGAATAAGTTGATATACCTGCTACCTGAGCATATGTTGCTATACCTGCTACCTGAGCATAAGTGGCAATACCTGCTACCTGAGCATAAGTTGCTATGCCAGCAGTTTGTGCATAAGTGGCAATACCGGCAAATGAGGCATATGTAGCAATTCCAGCTGCTGCAGAATAAGTTGCAATACCGGCAGAGATACCACTTAATTGACTTCCATCACCAATAAATCTAGTTGCAGTTACTACACCAGTAAAGTACCCATCACCAATTACATAAAGTCTTGAAGTTGGTAGTGTTGTTCCGATACCAACATTACCACCACTCTCACCAAGAGAAATTGTCCCATTTGAATTGGCTTCAATAATTGGAACGCCAACTATATTATTAATTCCAAAAATAGTTCCGGTTAAATTATTTGAAACTGAAAGTAATTGACCAGATGAACCCTCAAAACTCAGTGCCCCACCATCTTGCTCGTATGCCTTAATTTTAATATGTTGAGTTGTCGATGTTCCACCAGAAACAACAACCTCACCATTTACGTGCAAATCATAAAGTGGTCTAGTGGTTCCTATACCAACCTTAGATAGAGTATGAATTCCTACTGAGGTTGTAATCCACTGAGTCGATACGCCAATAACACCAGTAAGACCCGAACCAACACCAACAAAATTAGATGCCGTGATAATACCGGCAGAAATTTGAGATGCCGTTACAACTCCAAGTGTTGTAATTCCGGATACGTTTAATCTAGTAACAGATGCAATCCCACCGATTACATTTGTTGATATTCCTGATAGTTCAGAATAAGATGATATTCCAGAAGAATTTGAATAATTAGAAAAATCGGAGTATCCAGAAACAGTTGATACTCCAGAAACTTCGGCATAAGTTGCTATACCGGCAAGATTCGAATATGTGGAGAATCCAGAATTATTGGCATATGTCGCTACACCAGCATTATTTGCATATGTTGCAATACCTGATAGTGAAGAATATGTAGATATTCCAGAATACTCAGAGTAAGTTGCGACTCCAGCATTAACAGCATAAGTTGCAATCCCAGCAACTTCAGAGTATGTTGAAATTCCAGAAACTTCGGCATAAGTGGCAATACCAGAAGAAACAGAATAAGAAGATATTCCAGAATACTCAGAGTAAGTTGCGACTCCTGCATTGACTGCATAGGTTGCAATACCTGCAATTTGTGAGTATGTGGCAATCCCTGCTACCGGTGCATAAACTGTGGTAATTGTAAGAATGCCAGCAGAAACTGGACTTACATCTATACCTTGCCCAAAGTTTAGTATTGACGTAACACCAACGTTGATATTATTATTGGTGACAACAATACCTTGCCCTGTTGCAAGAATTCCGGTTAATTGACTACCATCACCAACAAAGTTCGATGCTGTTATAATTCCGGTGAAATATGAATTTCCAACGACAGAAAAACTGGTAAGCAACTCTGTGCTAGATTCAATACCAACTCTTAAATATGGTTCTCTGCCGCTTAGAAACTTTGCCATCTTAGTTGAGTGTCTCTAAAATACTTCCAATGAATTTAAGATTAGTTGTGGTACTAGTTCCGGAAAGCACAAGACCATCTCCCGGTTCTAAAACTAATTTTCCTGATAATAAATTCACAGTATCATTTGCCGGAATAGCAAAATTTTTCAATATTTCTGTAGTTACGGCAATACCAGCAATTCTTCTTTGATGTGAGAAAGAAATCTGGTGTGTTTGAGTATCAATATTCGCAACCTGTGCCAATAGAACAACTCCAGTATATCCAACAGGAGCCGTATAGATTCCTACTGGATTTGTTGTTGCTACTTTTGTAACTGTTTTGAATACGTTAAGTGCTAATGCCATATTATCCTCCTAGTGCTAAAATGAATGGCGTCATTGTTGAAAACAAGCTCTTGGAGTAGAATGTTCCAGAAATTGTTCCTGTTTGTTGATTAATCACTACACCATCACCAATTCTAAAATTACCAGATTGGTCGGTGCTTGTGAATACCACCAGACCACCATTCTTCATAACAGTTTCATTATCCTGAATTGCAACTCCACCAGTTGATGGTAGGGCTTTTGAAATCTCAGTTCCAGACCCAATGTATTCAAGAGAATGTCCTGATGCGAGTAATCTACTTTGTTTAACGAATGGAACTGCCGTGCCAACTCCAACAGAATAAGGAACATTATCGGAAACTGTGATTGTACAAATACCAGAAGAAATTGGGGTGCAAGAGTTAATAATATAATATGTTGGAGTCAGTTCCACAGAAACGACTGCCGTATTTATGCCAATATTAGGAGATGCTATCGTAATTCTTGGAGGAATTCTGTATCCTCTTCCATTTGAAATAATTTCGACGCTAGTTAGAGAACCATCTACAGCCTGAGCAACTGCAGAAGCAGGAATTCCCCAGTCAGTTTCGGGTTCTTCAATAATCAAATCAACATTATTCAAATATCCAGTTCCGCCTGCAGAAACAGTTATTTTCCCAATACTATAAAACAATTCACCAAAATAAACTGCCTGTCCATCATATGGGCGAATTACACTCACATTCACATTACCACCACCAACATAGGTATGCGGCAAAGTAGATGCTCCTACACTTGCACTGAATGTTGTGCTTGCCAATGATACCGAAGGAAGACCGGTAAGAGTTCCCAACCCAACATAGGTTGTAAGAATTCCTACGAGGGTATCAATAGTATTCTTGACGTTTGAACAAGAATTCTCATTCTGATTCGAACCTGTGAGAGGGTCTATTTGTAGTGTTAAGTCCTGGGCATTCAGTAGATTATTAATTGCTTTTTTCGAATAATCTCGAACTGCGTGGAAGGCAGTAATTGACTCGGTCACTTCACCAACTAAACCATTAGAAATTGGATTTCCATTAATATCAAAATATGATTTGGTTGCGGCAATAATATTTTTATTTGTAAATCCTTCCAAATCATCTGCAATTGCATCAACTACATATCCAATATCTCGGCGGCATTTACTTTGACCTGTTATGAATATTCCTGGATTTATGTTAATTGAATTTAGTATTGTCAAACTACCAGAACTAATTGCCTGAGTGGTAATGCCAACTAGAGTATTAATCGCACTCTGAACATTTGCACAAGAAGCAGGATCTATATTACTTCCAGTAATTGGATCTGCCGTAAGAGTTAAATCCTTCCTATTCAATTGATTTGTGATTGCCTTTTTAGCATATTCTCGTGCAGAAGCAAATGCATAAACAGACTCTGATTCTTCACCCAAAAGAGCAGTTGTAGCAGATCCAACATTATCAAAATAAAACTTAGTAAATGCAATGGAATATGAATTTCCGCCAGTAAAGATATCAGTAGAAACGGCATCAACAAAATATCCCAAATCTCTTGCACATTTGTTTGTTGTTGAAATACCAAGATTTTCACTGAATGTTGATAAAGATCCTGTTGTTCCAAGACCAATTACTGTGGTCACAATACCAACAAGATTATCAATATTTGATTGAACATCGGCACAGGAATTTTCATTTCCAGATTGTAAAACAAGTAAGGAAGTTCCTATTCCGCCATAAGATGCTGGTCCAGAACTAATTCCAAGATTTTTGAAATTCAATTGATTTGTAACAGCCTTTTTCATCAAATCTCTGGATGCATTAAAGGCAGTTACGGATTCTACAGTTTCTCCAACTAACCCATTAGAAATTGGATTTCCTGAGGCATCGAAGTACTGTAGGGTGAAATCTCTAGAATACTTATTACCACCAGTGAATACATCAGTAGATATTGCATCTACAAGATATCCAAGATCTCTGGCACATTTATATCCACCAGGAGAACTTGTCGGCCCAATACTACTAATACCAACACTTACATTAAAAAGTCCAAAATTAACAGATGGAAGTGATATTAGGTTACCGGCACCAATTACTGTAGTCACAATACCAACAAGATTATCAATATTTGATTGGACATCAGAGCAAGAATTTGGACTTGTATTAAATCCTGTTATTGGATCAGCAGTAATTGTTAAATCACTATATGCTGCACCAACAAGAGTATTTGTAATCGCATCTTTCATCAACTCTCTTGCTTCAACAAATGCATAATTTGATGCAACCTCTTCACCCTGAAGACCATTTGTGATCGGATTCCCGGCACCATCAAAATATTGTAATGTGAATTGACGAGAATAATTATTTCCTCCAGTTAAAACATCTGTTGAAATTGCATCTACAAAAAATCCCAAATCTCTTTTACATTTTGCCTCAGAGGTTGCAATTCCTGGATACACATTATATGCATTTGTCCAGGCAATACTAACGATTACATCTTTATTTTTTTGGATTAATCTGTAAGAATCAAAATATATTGATCTTGGATTCGTTTGAAAATCTCCTGGAAAATAAAAGTCTGAGTGTGCAATTGCAACAGAACCCAAAGATTTATCAACAATTTCCTGTTTGTTGATTTGAATTAATCCTGAAGAATCATAATATCTCGACCTAGCATTAGTTTCTGGTTCATCAGGAAAATAAAAATCTGATGGAAATCCAACAGCAATTGATGCAAGTGATTTATCTACAATTTCTTGCTTGTTCTGTTGGATTAATCTATATGAATCATAGAATCTAGAATATTGTGTTGTCTGAGGGTCGCCAGGAAAATAAAAATCAGGATGATTTAGAGCAATTGCCGCAAGTGATTTATCTTGTATTTCTGTTCTATTTGCACGAATTGAGTTTGCCGCATCGACATATCTACCAGGAGCAACAGTTCTTACCTCAAATTTATATCCATAATTTCCGGTTGGGTATGTTAATATTCCTGGTCCAGATGGGCAAGTGAATCCCAATCCAACAATAGAAACACCCATTCCCACATTAAAATTATGTGGTTGACTTGTTGTAATGGTTACAATTCCACTTGCATTATCGTAGAGTGCCGTAACAACTCCTAAAGATGGAGTATTTAAGTCAACAGTAAATACATCGGAATTTGGTTCTGCTTCTTCTAAGACTGATCCAGTAAATTTGAGAGGACTTACTCCATCAGCAATGAGAGCATAATCTCCAAAGGATGAGTTAGAGTTTGTTAAATCACAGGCTCCACCCGAACCACAATATACTGCAGTCTCATTGCATATGGTGAATAATGAAACTAACTGGGCATATCCTTCATTCGTAATTGAAACTCCAATACCACCTTGATTGTATTGAGTATAGGAGTCCAAGACCATACTCTTAGTTGGTCCGATTGAAAGTTTTCCATCGACTTTCAATCCAATACTATCTGGTATAAAGTTGGTGCAGTTTTGAATGTATGGTGACTGGGCATTATATCTTGCTGCCGCAGGGTCAAAGGAAAAGATTGCTCCTGGATTTGGTGCCCCAATAAAAGACATCTCTGCAATATAATTTCCTTCACCCACATAAAACAAATCTCCCTGATTCTGAGGAGTGACTGTAACTTCACGAAGACTATCTCCAACTACACTGACTTGATTCGGCAGGGTAATTGGATTATCTTCTACATAAGTTCCAGCACTAACCTTAATAACAGTTCCCTCTGCTGAAGCTGCAACTGCTCCTTTGATAGTTGCCTTTGCTTCTCCAAGGGTTCTTCCGTCGTTTGAGTCGTTTCCGTTTTTTGTGACATATAAAAGATTGGTGAGTGATGGGAAACCATTAATTGATACTGTAGATATCCCACTAGATACTGGAGATACATCTACACCAACACCAGTAAAATTTACGGTTTTGGCAAATCCTACGATATTACCGTCTTCTCTGAGTGAAACTCCAGAGATTTTTTGAATTGTTTCAGTAGTTACATTATCAAGAGAAAGAATATTTTGCAGCTCTTTTCCAGAACTTACAACTTGCGAATTACCGATGCTTACGGAAGTTGCAGTTACAATACCAGCATTAACAATATTCCTACTATCATCTATGATAGTAGAACCTATGATTTTAATTGCCATTTACCGTCTTCGTGTTTCCACTGGGTAATTTGAACTATTTAGTAGATTCATAACAACCTCTTTTTCAATATGTCAATTTCTTTTTGTTGTTCCTTAACACATTCAATTAGTAATCCTATCAATCCATTATAATTCACAGTCTTAGTATCATCACCGTGGACCAATTCAGGAAGAACTTTCTCAATTTCTTGTGCAATAACACCAGCAGATGCCCTATTTCCGTCCTTCCAATCAAAGGTAACGCCACGAATTTGCATTACCGTTGAAATTGGGTCCGGAATGTTTTTAATATTAGTCTTTAGTTTTTGGTCAGATAAAGAATCATAGTCGGTTGAAGTTATAACACCCGTTACATAGATATCACCAAGAACAGTAAGTTTCGATGTTGGATTTGTGGTTCCGACACCAACATTTCTTAGTGTATGAATACCAACAGAGGTTGTGACCCATTGCTGAGAAGATTCTGCAGCAACTCCAGTTAGACCAGAACCATCACCGATAAATCTAAATGCCGTTACTATTCCTGTGCTGAAAAGTTGAGTTACTGTTGTAACTCCAAGGGTTGTGATTCCCGTAACATTTAATCTTGTTAGAGATGCATATCCACCACTTACATTTGTTGATATGCCTGCGAGTTCGGCATAAGTAGATACTCCCGACCGTGTGGCATAAGTTGCAATACCAGCAAATGAGGCATAGGTGGCAACACCGGCAACGTTTGCATATTGTGATGTGCTAGAAATTCCGGCACTGATGCCAGTTAATTTACTACCATCCCCAAAGAAAGTAGTGGCACTGACAATACCGGCAGTTACAACTCCAGTAATGATTGCATTACCATCAACATATAACTTAGACGTTGGATTCGTGGTTCCAATTCCAACACTAGAGAATGTATGAATTCCTACTGGTGTTGTAATCCATTGAGTACCAATACCAGTAGAGGCATTGATAGTTGCATATCCGGAACTAAAGGTAACAGAAAGATTATCAGCAAAGTCCAAGCTGGCAGCAGTACCAACCTGAGTTCCAGAATCCCATACGCTCACTCCAGAAGCGGCAACAAGACCTGTTAGACCAGAACCATCACCGTAGAAGGTAGTGGCAGTTACAACGCCCGTAAAGAGACCGTCACCATCGACAGTGAGTTTAGATGTTGGGTTAGTGGTTCCGATACCGACATTTGGAAGAGTATGAATACCGGCAGAAGTTGCAACCCATTTTGAAGCAATGATTCCGGTTAATTCCGAACCATCACCATAATATTTTACTGCGGTTACAATTCCGAGTGTGCTGATTCCCGTTACATTTAATTGAGTTACCGATGCAATTCCACCGATTACACTTGTTGCAATTCCAGATAGTGTGGAAATTCCAGAGACTTTTGAATATTCAGAATAACTAGCAATTCCTACAGTAATACCAGAGAGTTTGCTACCATCACCATAGAATGTTGTGGCAGTGACAACACCTGCCGTAATGACACCAACACTGCTAATATTACTAACATTAAGATTTCCTAATGTGGAAATGCCAGTAACATTCAGTGAAATTACACTTGCGGTGCCTCCACTTACACTTGTCGATACGCCCGAAACCTGAGCATAAGTTGATACACCTGACCTTGTAGCATAAGTTGCTATGCCTGCTGTTCTTGCATATCCAACATCACCATAGAATGCCGATGCAGTTACAACACCAGTGATAAAGGCATCTCCATAAACAGTAAGAGTTGAAGATGCTGAGGTAGTTCCAATACCAATACTTCCGGTTGTTACGATACCAGTTCCACCAGTTTCCCAGAAGTTGGTGGTTGTTATTGTAGTAATACCAGATACGATTGGTGTTAAACTAATATTTTCACCAAAATTAAGAATGGCGGCATTTCCAATATAAACATCATCATCACTAACCTGAACTCCAGAACCAGCAGCAATAATCCCGGTTAATTTACTACCATCTCCAAAGAATTGAGTTGCCGTAACAATACCAGCAGTTACAACTCCAGTAATACTTACGTCGCCACCAACAAATAATTGAGTAGAAGTAACAAATCCAAGAGTGCTGGCACCAGAAACTTGAATCTGAGTTCCAGTGATTCCCCCAGTTACAAGTCTTCTAGAAGTAACAACTCCGGCAACATCTACATCACCACCAACAACAAGTCTTGAATTTGGATTTGTTGTGCCAATACCAACGTTTAATCTTTCATTACCTACTAACCAATACTCATTAAATCCTAGAGAGTTAATACCAATTGCAAGAGTCTTACTTCTCTCAACTACAGGAAAATCAAAGTATGCAGAACCTTGTCCACTACCAATCAGAACCTTGTATGAAGAATTCTGAGAACATCCAATGAAAGAGCCGAAGTAGGTGTTATTACAACCAGCAAGATTATTAATACCAGCATAGAATCCAAAGAAACTATTTGTTCTTCCTGAGATATTGCAAAGACCTGCCGCTCTACCAAAGAAACTGTTTCTGAATCCAGTAGTATTATTTCTACCAGAAAGGAATCCGAAGAAACTGTTAGAATCTCCACTAGTATTGCACTGACCCGAATTAGTTCCAAAGAAACTGTTATAGCATCCTGTGGTATTGAATTTTCCTGAGAATGCACCAAAGAAGCTGTTATATGCACCAGTGGTTACACAAGCAGCTGCACCATATCCTACTAAAGTATTCAGAATACCAATGTTTTTAACTAGTAAGGCACCAGTCTCTTCATTACCAATTCTGACGCTATCATCAACAAATCCAATACTACCACCAACAGTCAATTGTGAAGTTGGATTTGTGGTTCCGATACCAACCTTTCTAAGTGTATGAATACCTACAGAGGTTACAATCCATAAAGAGTCGGCATTTGCGGCAATGACTCCGGTTAGTCC
>Ga0315903_10000695_pt1 | contig 50411 bp, 83 predicted proteins | sample LakEriMetagenome_7_FD_203524 | JGI IMG/M metagenome (GOLD analysis project Ga0315903, IMG submission 203524) | Freshwater fungal communities from buoy surface, Lake Erie, Ohio, United States - Buoy 2 MA119 | ecosystem: Environmental > Aquatic > Freshwater > Lake | place: USA: Lake Erie, Ohio... | reverse complement strand
CTCCGGTTACTTCATCATAAGTCTTTACAAAACTTGGAATTATTTCATCAGTAAAAGAAACAAGACTATCCCATCTATTTTCAAGAATCAATCTTTTTTTTGGAATTCCCATTATTTCATGAATTCTGTTAATTTCTTCCAATAATATTCTTCTGTTATTCATACAAAAGTACTTTTTTATAAATATTTTATTATTCAAATAAATATACGTACTTTTGAAAAAAAAATAAATTATGTATCAGTCAGGGCAAAACGTGATAGTAAAAAAATGTGAGACAATCAAAATAATTTCAGACTCAGAAATTATTGATAATATTGAAATTTATTATATGTCTGACAATACCTCATATTCTAAAGATCAAATTATAGAAATAAGTCCTAATGATGTTTTCAATCATATTCTAAAATCAAGTACAGATAATATAAAAAAAGTTAGTAAATTTATGACTGAAAAGGCGGTTGAGAATTTTGTGTTTCCCGAAAATTTTGTACCATCCAAACATTGTAAAAAAGAAAAAAATTTTTGGGAAATATTGATTAGTTTTATTTTTTAAGGGGCTAATGGAATACATTTGCAATACTGAACATCACCAAATATTAATGTTTCTATTGTACCTGTGGTTCCTGGACAATCCTCTTTTTTGAATTCATCACACTTTACATATCCATCTTTTATTGCTTTTTCTATATTAACTTCATCTTCTTTAGCCATAATTTCTTCATAATTACCGCCCGCATTTATGATTGAATCTTTTATTGCAACAAAATTTTTAATTTCTCTAACCGCCTTATCCTTATATTGTTTGTTAATTTGATCTTTAGACACCTCATTCAAAGCTTTTTTAACCTCTGGTTTCGAATTAACTATTTCCGCATTTGAAACAAGATTTAAACCCAATTCTTTTTCCCTTTCTTTTGGAATGTTTTGAAAAACTCCTTCTAAATCCTGAACAACTTGAGGGTCCAAAGAATCTCCAAAAATTAACTCAAGACAAACCTCAACAAACAATGCACCCCCATATGCCGCTAGTTCTTTCGCCCACAATTGTTTTGTCCACTTTATATCTTTGAATAAAGTTTTATATTCTTTTTTTCCATATAATTTTGTTAATGCATTTACAGTCTCTTTCGCACCTCTCGGATCCATTTTTAAACGTTCTAATCTTTGCAACAATTTTTTTCTGGTAAACGCATCATCAAATATTTTAGAAAAAGTTATCTTATCAGTATCTCCAAGTGTGTTTAACCATCTTAACCATTCAATATCTGTAGATGCGGCGGTCAAACCGGAATTTTTAATTGAATCAGAAACTCTTAGAAGAGATGCCTCATCTAATCCCTGTACCCAATTTAATGTTTTGAACATAGGAATGGTTGCGAAAACGAAAGACATAGCAGCACCAAAGTAGTCACCTTTTTCAAAATCTCTATAACCTATAACTGAATTTATTGCCAATTCTGTCATGATTTCTCCGGCTACAATCCAAGTTCCTCCTCCTCTAGTAAATATTATAGAAGCTGCGGCAACCGCTAATCCAGCCCAATTAATCCAATTATACCATTTATCCACAAATTGTTGTCTTGAAGTTCGTTCATCTACCCATCCTGGAAGCTCAATTGGTTTATCACTTACTTGAGGTTTATTATTTGCATCAGTTGTATACAAATAATATCCAAGAAAACTAATTTCGTAAGTTTTTGTATTGAATCTATAATGCGCTTTATTTGTTGCTGCTCTTGTTGTTAATAAATCTTCATCGGAAAACTCCATAACACATCCCGTAGGGAAAACTTTATTCCATTGTTCTTCAACAATAGATCTTTTATCTTCAGGTACTTTATACTTTGTCATAATACTATTTACATTTTTTTGCATAGTATAACCTGTATACATACTCATAAACTTAATCTCACTTTGAGAACTAACCCAAATTCCCTTTTTGTTTGGACCTTGATAGAAACAATGTGCCCTAATCGCCGCATCCTCACCTTCAGCCCCTTTTGGGTTTTCAGGTATTGGTAGTGCAACATCACTATATTTACCATTTTTTCCACAATAATTTGGATAAACATTAAAGTTTCTTTGTTTTTCAGCATTAATACGCTGTTCTTCCCTATCTACTTTTTCATCTTCAAATTCCCACCAATTAGGAGGTGGATCAACATAAACTTTACCTTCAACAAATTCCCCCCAAGGTGGTATTGGGGTACCATCATAGAAAGCTTTCTGAATTTCATGTGTTCTTGTTTGGTAAACTTTAGTGTCATAATTTTGTCTATAACCAAATTTCATAGTCCACGACTCCTCATCTTCCCCAAAATACTCAGCAGGATATTGGTCATTATAGTTTTTTCTCATACGTTCTTTCCACAATTCCGCATCAGTTTTAAGGTTTCCGGTATATGGTATATCAACTTTGGGGTGATTAGGTGCTTCAGGTTGATTTGTAGAATAAGGATAAGGATACTTTTTCCGTCCATATTGTGGTTTGAAGTTTCTAATCCTTTTAAACATACCATATGTGTCATATTCCGCCGAACCAGGGGCAAGAACATCGGGACCTTTTTCTGTACTCAATCTACAATTGTAACATAAATTAAAATTTACTCCTAATTTATTAAGCCAAGCATCCATTTTTCTTTTACACTTTATATTCCAATCATGTTCTTCACTAAATTCATACCATATAAAAGTTTTCAATCCGCTAAATTCTGTTTTACAATATACATACTTATCAAGTTGTGCAACCTCCTCTTTACTAGATAACATTTCAATAGCTTTAACAAAATCTGATTCAAGAGTCCCAACCATTCTTAAATGTCCTTTTGCTGCTCTTTCAATTTTTTTGAAAATATCTTTCACACGTTGCGTAGTTTCCTGATCAATTTTACTACAATATAATTTACCTTGATTGTTATTATCGCCAGTATATAATTGACCTTCAGCGGGATCTTGTTCATTTAAAATATTTAAATTATCTGTAAATGTTTTTGAAGTATTATAATTCATCAATAACCTATATCTTCTTAACTCATTAAGAATATTGATATCTTTCTTCATATTTATTTCAAATTAAGTCAATTGATTTGCCGGTCCATCACGTTTTGTTTGAACGGTATCAGACCACTTTTTTCTTTCAACAGGATTAGCCGGTCCAGTTCTTGCAACTCCCGAGGTCCATTTTTCACCGGCTTTACCTAAAGGATTTGCTTTACCTCTTGACACTTTAGCTCCGACAATTTGAGACCAAGTAGTTACTGTATTTTTTGTCGCTCCTCCTCCTCCCGCAGCTCCGGCTCCGGGTGTTGCTGCGGCACCTGCGGCATCTTGTTCATCAAGTTCCTCAGATCTTAGATATGTAAACTTCTCCATCAAACTTATCAAAAAATCTACATCGTTTTTCATTTTAGTCTTTTTTTGGTAATCTATCAGAATAGATCATATAATATTCATTTAAAAATGATAATAATTCGTCTTCATTTATATCATCTAAGTCATAATCATTTTCATCATCATTATCAAAAAATTCTGAGTCTTCAGTTATTAGTTTAAATCCAAAATCATCCGCTTCTTTTAGATCAATTGTGTCCAATCTCGTTTCTAATGATGTATCTTCATTTAATCTAAATTCAACAGTTATAGTATCATCATTATGATTTATCTGATAAAATATGACTTCTATTACTTCCATTAATTGTATTTTTCAAATTTCTTGAACCATTTTAATGATTCTTGTAATGATTCTTTTATTTTTTCAGTATCGTCAGAAAATTCCAAATCTTCCTCAACATCACTCATGATATTATCAATGTCTTTTGATCCCAAATAATTTCCAAGTTCGTCGGCTTTTCTTTTATATGCTGACATTATTCTTTGAACATATACTTGCATTGAAGACTTATTCATTTTGTCTTGATTTCTATCAATAAAATTAAAATACATATTTAGCGCACTATCCAATTGTTCTTCGTTCTCTGCTGACTTAATGTTTGATATAATTGATTTGACTTCATTCGCCATATAAGGAACTTTGTCAGGTTTTGGTCCGAATCCGAAAGCTCCTTTCATGTCATCAAAAAAACCTTCTTTCATTTCTTCTTCCGTGTAATCAAAATCTCCACTTAAATCCTGAACATCATAGATACCTTCATTTGATTCAAATTCAGACATTTTGCTTGATCCGCATTGCTCACAGACATCCCCTTCTACAAGTCCGCCACCACATTGCTCACAAACATCTTTAGATTCTTTGATGTAAAGTTTGTTATTGTACTTTCCAACTTCCCCTTTGCTGTTGATAGTGATTCCACCCTTATCATTTGCAAGATCTTGAGTATAGAGTGGTGTCATATTTGGTGGGTTTTGTCTAACCGCATATCCGTCATAGAGAGTCTTATGTTTATCTAAGATATTCTCTTTTTCTTCTTTTGTCATTTTGAAAAAATATGGATTCATAATAAATTTTCTTAATAAATATCACGGGGTTGATAATAAATGAATGTAATATTGTAACACCAAGGATGAGTATCTACTTAAACCGGAGTTAATTGAATCAAGAGTAATTTCTTTTCCTTCTGTTTCCAATATTTTCATTACCCCTTGTATCATTTTTGATTGTGCCATATCCGCATTTTCCAATACTTTTTGGAAAGCCTCTTCGCTATCTTCATCTATAAATTCTTTATACTTAAATTCATGTTCTATTCTTTCTTTACCGACATAAAGATATGGTGATGCTCCAAACATATTAATTACTCCTGAATCTCTTAAATTTTTTAGATATTCTATGAAAAACTTTCTATCAAAAGCTTTAATAAAGTTTAAGTTGTTCATTATAAATTTATCAATACTACCTTCATCAACTCTAATTTTAGGTTTTTTCCATTTATCCACATCAGATAATAAATTCAATTTTCTACCATTTTCCCACTCAACATCGTATATATCTTCTCCAAAAACATTGGAAACACTTATAACAACACCTTTTAGTCCAGGTGACATCGTTTCATCTTCCATGTGTAACAATATAATCGTATCACCGGGACTTAATTTAGGATTTGATTTCATTTAATTTGAAATATTTTTTTAATCATGTTTATATTTATTAAATATGAAAATAGTATCAAAAAATCAGGTTGGTGATTTTATAATTTTAGAAGGTGGATCTAAAAGATCAATCCTTCCCGAGTTAAAAGAAGTTAAAGAATATTCAAAAGAATTTCAAAAAAAAGTTAAGGAACAATTCGGAACAAATTTCAAATTTCTGATCACATGGGGAGCTGCTATAGGAGGAATTATGATGCCATTGGAAGGTTTTATCAAAAACTCAAATTTTAATATTACTGAAACAGAGGCGCTTTTAGTATTAGTAGGAGTTGGTTCAATTATTTTCACTGAAAACGAAGAGAAAATTAAAAAATTAATGAAAATGATTGAAGAAAAAGGTTTATTTGATATTTTTGTTTTAACATTGAAAAAGGGTGAAAAACTAAAAAGTACTTTCGTTTCATTTATTGAAAGTTTGAATATTACCACACATACAATTACAAATATTTTGAGTTACGCGCTAATTATCCCTGTTTTACCAATGTTATTAGAATTTGCAAATTCGGGATATACTCCGGAACAATTAAAAGAATTAATAATGAGGGTTTCTTATTCTACTTCAATTGCAATTAGTGGAATTGCCCTCAGAGATATAGTTGGAAAAATAATTAAGAGATTTAAAAGATAATTTCGTATCTTTGTATTATGAATAACAAACAAGAACAACCCACAAAATTTGAAAGGGTTTATGAAGATGATGAAACAATTTCAATTTGGAAATATGATCTGAAGAAATTCAGGAATGGTCCGGTTGAAGTTGAGTATAAATATAAGAAGGGATTCAAACCACAAAATCCTAAATCAAAAAAGTATTTGAAAGATTTAGTTAAGGAAAATAAATCTAAGTAGTTAATTTCCGGATCTCATTTTCAATGTATTCTCTTTGTTTGAGAAGAATTTGTAATTTTCTTTTTTTCTCTTCTGTTATTATTTTGCTACTACGTGTTGATTCATTTAATGGATAGACTTGTATGTCTCTTATCTCCCAATCGCCAGCATCTGAATCGTAAGTATCATCATCGATATATTCACCATCATAATAATTAAAATCGTCATTAGAATGAATCATTGACTGATTAAATCCTTTACCATCATTATATGTAAACGTTTGATGTCCATAAATTTCAGTGGTATATTTACGAACATCGACATTAACATTAAAAACTAATTTTTTCTTTACCGGAATAAGTAAATCTTCATCTTCAGATTTATTTTTATTATACAGGTATAACATCCAAAAAAAACCATATTGGTAATGATCATCAATATCCACAGCGAAAGGATTAACTATTGAATCAATTACATCCATAACATCTCTAGCTTCATAAACATCGTATGGTTCAGTATACGATGTGCCATCATATTCTTGTTTCAATTTTTTTATAATGTATCTGAGAGCTTTCTTTGGTAATTTTTCAATTTTCATACTCTAATAAATATAATGAAAAAGAAAAACCACCTAAAGAGGTGGAATTTCTTGATCGTAATCTAATACGATTGGTTTGTTGATGTAGGTGTATCTTTCACCAAGACTACTGGCATTTACAAAAGTAACACCTTCGTGATCTCTGACACCATAACCATAGTGGATGTGACCACAAGCGTGAATTTTTGGTTTGATGTCCATCAATCTTGTGTAAAGATCTTCACAACCTACTCTTTCTCCTTGAACGGTGTCATCCAGAACCCCGTGAACGGGACCGTGAGTGACTACAATGTCCGCATTACCGGGGATCAGTGCCCATTTTTTAGCGATTGCATCTCCTCTATCAACGTTAAAGGCCCAATTATAGAATCTTGGTTGCCAAGGGCTACCATAGATTTTGATTCCGTCAATTTCAACCATTTCATCTTGGAGATAAATTACATTTTTTGGGATGAAAGGTGCGGGATCGTATTTATGTCTTACATCTTCAAATCCGAAATCGTGATTACCGGCAATGAAGATCTTGTGCTCGTAAGGTAAATTACTAAACCAATCAGTAAAAGAGTTTATTTCACTGATCAAACCTCTGTTACTAACATCACCGCAATGTATTATCATCCATCCTCCGGTAAGGTCGTTATTCAACTCTTGGTGTTTACCGTGAGTATCACTTATAAATGTTATTTCTCTTTTCATCACACAAATATATTTATAATTATGGAATTATCCAAATTTTTCGAAGATGATCAAATAGAATGTAAAAATTGTGGATGGTCTTGGGATGAAAATGATACCGAACCACACGATAAATATGTTTGTCACAAATGTTGGACAGACAACACAGAATATTACGAAACCGAGTAATTATTCTGTTTCCATACTCATTATTTCTTCAAATAATATAGAACAGGTTGAGTCATTTTCTCTCATTAACTCAAGTGTCATTTGATATCGGTTTAGTTGGACATCGGAAGTAAATAATTCAGATCTCAACGAGTCAGAAATTCGTTGAGTTTGATTCATTTGTTCTTCTAATCGAATATATTGATGTCTCTTACCTATGTAGAGTATCATCATTAAAAGAGCAATTACCAAAAGTATCTTATTCATTTTCTATTTTTTTTATTCTAAACATTTTGTAAAATTTTGGATAACTTTCTAAATACCCTTTCAAAGTTTCATCATCATATTCAATATCTTCGGCCATCCAACACCAATAAAGATCCTTATTTGGTTTGAATCCATAATAATCGTGAACTTCGTATTGAAGTTTACAAACAACATCAGCATTTTCGTGTTGACCAACAATTACAAACCCGGATGTAATATCCTTGATAATATTATTTTCACCTAAAGGAACAAATCTATTATTTATCCAATTTAATCTTTCAATTAATTTTTGATAATACATATTGGCTTGACCCCATCTCACCGAAGCAAAAAATATTATACAATCAGATTCAAATAATTCTTTAGATATTTTCCATAGTTCATCATCTTCATTATGAAGTGATGCCCAACATCTATGGTAACCAGATGGGTTTTTTTCTTTGTCTTTTAATAAAGCTTCTTTAATCCCACACTTATTCCCGTCTTCTCTTGAAACATTTCCCTCACAAGGGTATATATTGAGTTCAGGAACATTTATAAGGGTGACGTTATCTAAATTATCGGCAATAACTTCCGCAAGTATCGTGGATTTTGGAGTTTGTTTTTTTTCTATTTCTTCATATCTGTTAGAGCATGTCAGAAAAAGAACTTTTTTGAAATTTTTTAGTATTTCTATGGTCTTATCAATGTTTTTATAATTAGCATCATTCATTTGAATTCCATTTTATTCCGTCCCAAATTTCTACACCGGAAAATTTTTGTTTATAGGTATAAATATCGTCGTAAGTCTCATATATGTATAAATAGTTTTTATTTTGAGATTTTGTTATATCCGCTAAAATATGAAATAAATTAGTCCCCAAAGATAGTTTTGGATATCTATCAATGTAGGCCAAATTTAGGAACAGATTTGACTGTAAATTTTCTACGTATCTAGCATACGCTACGATCTCATCTTTATATTTAACTTCCAATATTTTTATAGAAAAAAAATCACTACAATTCAAATACAAATCCTTTATATCATAATTTTTAGTATCGTAGAATAAAAAAAAGAACTCATCTATTTGATTATCTTTTTTATAATCAAATATTTTTTTTTCTAATTTTTTGATAAAGTTTTTTCTTTGGTTTGATATGTGATATTTTGTTAAATCTATTCTTGAACTCCTTGATTGATACCAAACTCCCTTTTCTTCCATAGATGGGTTCCATCCGGAACTAAGTAATTCATCGCATGATTCTGAAATAGGAACACAAAATACCTCACAATAAACCCTACCATCTTTTGTAAATCCATTTTCGTGATTAAACTGAACTATCATTGTCAATATTGTTATATAAGTCAGATCTTGATTTATTACTCTCACCCATTCCAAGATCTGTATGATCGTAGTTCATAATATCTGTATCGGGAGTTACCCATCTTGAATTTCTTTCTGCCGTCCACAAAGTTGTGTTATATTTTCTTTGTATAACTAAATCTTCTTTTATCGTAAAAGATGGATCGTGTATTGTTAGTCGATTATTTGGTTGAATTGCGAAGTTTCCGTTATCCATTGCAATGAAATGACCGCATTTATGTTGAGAAGGAAATTCACTTAAAAGAAAATCGGTATCTGATGAATCAGAGGAACTAGCCCAATCTAATGTAAAAAGGTATCTTCCCTGATATTTCTGTCTTCTCCGGGATATGAACTTAACAACCTTATTTTTTAGTATTGGATATGAGGTTACACCAACGTGGTAAGAGAAAGAATCCCACAATACTAACTCATCAAGTTCTTGTTCAGGTGCATCATCTTTCCAACAAAATGCGTGAATTGGCATCCTCCACCATAATGCCCCATCTTCCATCATAAAATGAAATAATGGTGCTTGGGATGGTATGGAACACATCCCGAAAATATAACAGGGAAATTTTTTATCAAAAGAATCTTCTTGGTTCCTTAAAAAGTTACCTCTTATATATCCCTCAACAATAGGAATAGGTGTATTCAAATATGCCATAAAATTTAATTTTCGTATTCATCATCTTCCCAATTCAAGAAATCTTCTCCCTTGTAATCCGGATGATTCTTTTTCATATTATCAATTCCGGTAACCCAAAGCCAGGAGATAATTGCAACAAACAAAAACATAATTAAAAAAACCAAAAAAAACTTCATATATAATAATTTTTTAATCCCACCAAGATTCAATGTGTTGTTCCATCATTTTGAATAAAAGTTTTTTCGCTCTGTTATGGTTTTCGCGACCCATATACATTGCAATTTTTCTTTTATCGGATCTTCTTTTTTCTTCCAAAGTGAACTCACTGAAAACTTTTCTGTAAGTGCGAGGATACTTTTTGAAGTAATCATCAAGATTATCTGAAATTTCTTCTATCCGGAGTTGTTTGTTATTGGGTCTTTCAGGAACATCATCCCAATGGAACTCATTTTTTTGATAATCCATATATTCCATATGGTAATATTCTTCTCTAACTTTTTGTATGAGACGAACACAAGTCATCATACGTTGAGCATCTCTTGTCGCATCCAAATGTCTACCTCTTGTGAGAGTGTAATTGGATTGATGTGTAAGTTTTTTCTCAAGAAGGATCCATATGAAATGATCATCCCAATCTCTATCCTTCCAAATGGTAGGAAACCAGCGAACAAGATTTTTTACACCTTTGGCAAAATCCCTGTGAGCGTATTTAGCATCCTGTTTGAACCACCACTTTAATTTATTGAAAAACTTTTTCATAAAACAAATTTAATACTTTTTTTTGGATTTCTGTAGTTTTGAATAAACATAACTTTTACAAGTTCCTATGTAGATCGCCTCGGAATCTCTCGCCTCCACTTCCATTGGATTGTCAAAATAACCATATTTCTCGTCTAACTTACAATATTTGCTATTATCTGACAATTTAGGCATTTGAAGGTAATGGGTATATTCGTGAATTACAGTCCGCATGACCTCAGAATACGATTTAGTGTTATGAACGAATATCTTTATTTCACGTTCCATATAATATCCGAGCATCTGACTAACTCTTTTGTCTTGTGAGACCTTAAATTCGCAAATAGCGGTCTTCAATGGGTGTCCGAACCGGTTTTCACACCACTGGTAAGCTAATTTAGCGATTTTTGTTGCTTTTTTGACGTTATATTTGGATCTGTTCATAATACAAAGATACGAAATATTTATAAATGGGCAAAAACTTTTTTTTGAGTGAAAAAACCCTAATTTTGACGAAAATATGAAAAAAATAATCCAAGAAATTAAAAAAATCCGGACAATTATGGGGGATTTATCTGAAAGTTTGGATGAAAAACACATTCAGAGTATACGCAACATATTGAGTTTCAATGATATGATGAGTTCAACCCTTGATGAACTTTTAAATCAAATAATTGAACTTTCCAGTGAACAAATTATAGATTTTGACCTTTTAGAAAGAGGTTTAAAGAAGGTTTTATTAAAAAAAGGTAATAAAAGAAAAAATGTTGGTGAATATTTTGAAAAAGTTCTCAATTCGCTCAAAAACCGAGAAAAAGGTATCTATCAAATAGAGCCGGAAAGTGACGAATTTGACTTAGATTTTGATGAACCTTCAATTTTACCAAAAAAAGTGTTCAAAAAGGAACTTTATTGGCTTCAAGTTGAGCTTCTCAAACTTCAAGAATGGTTAAATAAAACAAAAAAGACAGTAATTGTTGTTTTTGAAGGTAGAGATAGCGCCGGAAAAGGGTCAACAATCAAAAAATTTACAGAAAATATGAATCCAAGGGGGTATAAAGTAATTGCATTAGGTATACCGACTCCTGAAGAAAGAAAAAATTGGTGGAAAAGGTATGAATCCCAAGTTGAAAAAGGAAAAATAAATTTATTTGATAGAAGTTGGTATAATAGAGGTTTAGTTGAACCTGTTATGGGTTATGGGAGTGAAGAAGAGTATCAAAATTTCATGGATGGTGTTGAAAACTTTGAAAATGAACTAGTAAAGGATGGAGATTATCTTTTTAAGCTTTGGTTTTCAATTGATAAAGAAACCCAAGCTAAAAGGTTTGAGATGAGACAGAATTCACCTTTAAAATATTGGAAATACTCACCTAACGATGCTAGAATGCAAGATTTATGGGACAGATTCACAGAATTTAAAGAAAAACTATTTGATCGGACATCCACAATCAATCATCCTTGGGTGATATTAGATTCTATTGACAAAAAAGTTTCCGGGTTAAATGCAATCAGGTATATTTTGCAAAACATACCTTATGAAAGTAAAAATGAGAAATTATTGAGTGTTGATTACCCGGAAGCGATGACTGTTTTGAAGCCAAGTCAAGATTAAATTATTTTTTTCAACTTTGATTTGAGTCCGGCCGCATATTCACTTGCGGAAGCACCGAAATATCCTCTCTGTTTTTGAAGATCGGCATACTCTTCAGGAGTTTTTGCGGTTTTCAGTTGTTCTGGAGTTACTCCTTTTCTAGTTTTCTCAAATAATCTTGTAATTGCGTCACTGATACTATCACTAACAGAATTATAACGTGCGTAGTGGTCACTATCAATACAACCATCTCCAGTTCTTTCACAATCACACGAACCTACGTACTTATTTGGTTTACAACCTTTACTAACTTCTTTATTTGGAGCTAAAGTTCCTCTTTTTGCTAAAGCCTGACCGACGAATTTCATTCCAAACAAATTGTTATTACATTTCATTATACAAGAACTATAATCTGCAGTTTCTAATCTTACTTGAGCGGCAACTAATAACGCCGCCTCAGGTTCAAATCCATTTTGCATTGCAACATCAACAATTTGTTGATCTGTTGAATTTTTCAGAGTCATTTTTTGGCCTGATGGTAATGAGATTGGAGCCGAACCTGTGGTTGATGTGGGTTGAACCGGTAAAGTGAAATTGGATGGTAATAAATCTTTGAAAAAATTGATTAGTTTTATAAAATACTCATTTTTTTTCATTGATTCTGAAGCTGTCGTTGATAACTTCAAAATATCCGAATAAAGTTGAGCGTATTTATCGGTACTCTCGTTTAAGGAACCAGATAATTTTTTGAATTCGTGTATTTCATTTAATACTGTTTTTTTCATCCTCTTTTTCAAAATAAATATCAGCACTATTTGATTTTTCTAATGAAACTATATAAATATCCAAAAACATGACCCCTAAAAACCAATATATACTTGAAAAAGAAGGATTGTTATTATTGTAATTTATAACTAACCATTGCATTAATTTATAAATAACATAGAACCTGAGGGCCAATACAAATGTTGAAAACAATAAGGCTAAAAATTTTATCATAATTTTATTTCAAATCTATTTTTCATTATTTCAAGTTTATCATCAGGAACCCCGTGTTCATTAACCCCTCCATGTCTGTTTTCAACTACTATTGAGTGAACTCTGTAACCATATTTTGATGCTAATTCGTAATACGTATTTATTTCCCACTCTTGAGTGAATGTGTTAGAAACTACAACCGGAGAGTGCTCATATTTCATTGTAAATTCAATCTCTTCTTGACACCAAGCATGTGCGTCCTTTATTTTTGATGGATCAAATTTGTAATTACCATCCCGATCAACAAAATACATATCTGCCTCCTTATGGCAATAATCTTTATTACCGACTAATAGTTTGGCCAATGTACTTTTCCCTGATCCGGGTAATCCTCGTAATAATATTAATTCTTTCATTTACCAAATATAATAAAAAAAAACTAAGTTAAGATATTTATAGAAAAGTTTTTTTATGAAAATACGACTAACAGAATCCGACTTATCAAATTTGATTAAAAATATAATCAAAGAAATCCAAAATGAAAAATCTGATGAATTAATTTATGAAGATATTTACGGATCTGTTGAAGACACCGATTTTAAATCTAATGGTGTTATTAATGAGGCGGAATATAAAGGAAGAAAGGTACAACTTGGTAAGATTATGCAAGGGGATGTTAAAAAATTCAAAGTTTTTGTTAAAAACGATAAAGGTAAGGTAGTTAAAGTGAACTTCGGTTTTGGTGGTAAATCGGCAAAAGGTAAAAGAATGGTAATTAAAAAGAATAACCCTGAAAGAAGAAGATCTTTCAGGGCTAGACATAACTGCGATAATCCCGGACCTCGTTGGAAACCTCGTTATTGGGCTTGTAGAACTTGGTAATTAATCCAATTGAACATTAGTGGTAGTATTAGTCACCCAAGTATTTCCATTATGAACAACTGTTGCAGTTCCTGTAGTATTAAATAATGTTAAATCAATAGTCACTTCTTCAGGAGGTAATGGTAAATTTTCACTACTCATTCTTAATACCTCTCTTTGCATCATTTCAAGATCTATTTCCGGAGTGATGGTATCCATTTCCATATCTTGAAAATAATCTCCAACTTGTACAGGTGTTTCTTCAATTGGAACAACACGCAATGAATGTCTAGATATATCACGACTTTTCATTATTTCTTCTCGTTCTTCAATACTGAGATATTCAAAATTAGGTTTCAATTTCTCTTCAGTGTGATGTTTTATCAAAAACAATTTTATGTCTTCCGGTAATAATGTTTCCATGGAGTCTATTCTTTGATCTTTTTGATTCCAAAAACTAATTCCTTCATCCTTTGCATTATATGATGCGACTTTATACCCGGTTTTTTTGTTAATCATATAGATTAACACCCCATTTTTTGAATATTTGTAAAAATAGTCATCGGTGTCATATGAAGTTGTACACCATTTTGTGTTTGCTCCATATTTTTTTGATGCTTCCCAACTTAATGGTTTTAATATTAGCCATTCTTCATCATCTATGAGTTTAATAATGAATTTTTCAAGATCCTTTCCAATTGTTTTTAACTGAGCGAGAGATATTTGATTAATCATATCATCAATACTTTTATATTTTGTGATATCATTCTGTTCAATCAAATTTCTTTCATTTAGATCAATGAATGTGTTCATCATTTTTATGGTTTCCATGTTAAAAATACCACTAATATATCTATATAAAACATATTTGTCATATAGAGTCAGTTCATCAATTGTTAGAAGACATTCAATTTCATTTGTTCTGAAAAAATCATCCAATTCCTCCTCATAGTTTTTATTTTCAGATTTATAATCTTTATCAAATTTTAAGTATAAATCAACATACTTGGTTTTTCCGAATAGTAATGACAGACAGTCAATAAGAGACATATTACAAACCGGATTTTGTTTTTTTAATTCTGATATTCTTGACATAATATTATTTTTTGAATCTTTTAAAAGCATTTTGTGTTATTAAAATATATTGAGATTTTTTGAAATCTTCAAGCGTGGTTGAATTGGTATAAGACATCGCAGACTTAAGATAATCCGTAAAATTTTCAACCCAAGAAGTTAATTTATACCTTACCGGGTTAGTTTTTACAATACCTTCAGCGGTTTTTAATGTTTTTCTATTCCAATCTTTTTGAACTTGTTTTGTGCTCATCCCACGATATGACTTTGTTAAAAACTTTCTAATGAATGGGTACTTATCCCATATTATTGTTTTTTTACTTTCCGGAATCGGGATTAAATTTAATATTTTTGTTTTTGAACAGGACTCCAAACACTGACTAAAAATTCCCCCCAACATAACATAATCAGATCCTAAAGCCAACGCCTTAATAATCTCATCAAAATTGGTGAACCCTCCATCCGCAACAATTTTAGTTTGAAAGTTGTTAGATTTTTTAATTTCGTAACATTCAGAAATTAAAGAAGCCATAGGATAATGAACACCGGTATTTGCGGATGTTAAACAAGCACTTCCACCGCCAATACCCACTCTAACATAATCAACACCTAACTGAGCATATTTTTCGTATGTTTTGGGATTTGCAATATTACCAATCATTAACTCGTGACTTTCCGATAAATCACTACCCATAAATTCTTGACAAAGTGAATATAGTTTACCCATATGTCCGTTGGCAATATCAACTAATATTCTTTTATTTTGTGTGAATTTTAATTCCTTACCTTTATAGTTTTTGATATAATCCTCAAAATCTTCCAAAGATAAAGAATGAAAACATCCCTGATCCCAAACTAACTTATTTCTCGGCATACAAACATTAATACCTTCTTTCAGAAATGATTTGTAATTAAATGTGTCCAAAACGCTATCCATCGGAGCCACAAATAGTGGTAAATTACCATAATTATCAAAAGGGTTCACTTCACTTCTAGATCTTATGTTTGTGAGAATTTCCGGAACAATTACTATATCATTAAAATCGTATTTCATATTTCAAATGATAAGAAAAAAAATTTAGAAAAGAAAATACCGGGTATGAAAAAAGGGAGACCGTCGTCTCCCTTCGTTTAGCCGTCGCTAATGAGGTGGAATGTTTTGTGGCTGAGTGGTTCCGTACTCTACAGTTGAGGTCCAACTGAACTTCCTTATGTGTAGGTAAAAGTGCCTAAACCTTGATTTTTGTCGTTTTATTACCCATAAAACGAGGGGAGTTCCACCACGAAAAGAAGGACTGAATTTTTGTTTTCCGCTTTATAATATTTAAAGAGCCAAATCTGGTAGCGGTAATAAACAGCTTAACCGCCTTCTCACATGCTCTGACCTGTGGTTGGGAGTGGATTCGAACCACTGGCACACCGGGCTTCACCCCGGATGCTCTACCGAGACCTTGCGGTCACTGAGCTACCACAACCATATTTAAAGAACTTTTAGAATTTGCGGGGACAGGACTTTTTACCAAGATACTTATCTTAACCTGTCCCCTCATTTCTTTTACAAAGATAAAAAAGGTTTCTCAAACTTCCAAATCTTTTTTTTTGAATCCACTACCGAGTATCTTTCATCGCCTGTAAGTGTGAACTCATCACAAAGATAATAAAGTTTGCGAAACCGCCAAAACTTTTTTTAAAATAAAATATTATCTACCCTGACCTCTATATTCTTTTGGTCTTGGGGTATGTTTGTTGTAAGCTTTCTTTGCTGCTCCTTTTTTACGTTTTCCGAAAGAAATTTTACGGCTGTCAACTGATCCTTTTGCTTTTGCCATTATTATTCAAATTTTATATGTACGTATTCTCCTACCGGACCTGCGGCTTTCAATACATATGGGGCACTTGCCAATTCGGGGATTGCAGATGTTAGTGCCTTGTAAGTGTTCATCGCCTTATGTTTACACAATTGCAGATTTCCTGTACCATCATCATTATTACCCATAACATAGGAGTCATATTCATTTAATTCTTTCCACCTTTTATCGTTCTTATTATTGTTTTTATGACCCGCAGGCATTTTTGATGTTGATGCCTCTATGGTTATTTTACTAATTTTACCGCCACTCTTAATATGTTTTCTTATATCTTCCAAAAATGAGGCTCTCTCAAAATTTTTAGGTTCTGAGGAGTTTTCATCAAAAAATTCACCAATGTTAACTTTTTTGGGTGTTTTGATTCTGTCTCTATTTTTCAAACCTAATTTTTCTAAATCAATTTCATTTCCACTCATTATATGTTGAAGTGAAATTCCGTAGGTTTTACCTCCCGAGGATGTTGTTTTTTCCCCTGAATTTTCTTTTCTTTTTGATGGTTTGAAAACACTTTCTTTATAAGTAATTTTATCTCCTTTTACAGGATTTTCTATAACTCTCAACCCTACAGGGCCTTTCTCCTCTTCTGAAGGGCTCTTCTCAAAAGAAGTACTAATAATCATACCGGCCAAAACAGGTGCGTCCTCTGATAAAGAATAATAAACTATTGGAATGTATCCACCTCCAACATTTTGTGTGTCGTATCTTCTTGTATAGATTTCTTTGCCAAGTTTGATGGCATTTCTCATCTTCTTATCAAAATCCAAATTTTGTAGATCGTCCCCTTTGGTTTCAGGATCGTTAATTTCTCTTGTTTCAAATCCCCATATTGCTGAAATTTCTTTTGTGTTAGGTAATTCAACCGTTAAGTTTTCAGAAAATTCGCCTGATGTGTTATCGGCTAAGAACATTTCTTTACCTCTAACATAGAAATATTCTTTACCCAAAGTGAAATATGTTCCAGATTTTTCTTTTTCTTCCGTTTCTCTGATTACTTTTTTAACAATTCTATATAAATCAGCTTCCGTAAGTTTTATTCTTCTTTTCATATGTATATCTATTCGTTTATAAATACTTCGTTTTGTGATAAATTCACGCCAAAGTTATATTTATTTATATGTCCAAACTTTTGAAAATAATTGACAAGGATTTGATGGAATTGATCCAACTTTTTGGAGGTTTTCAAAATCTAAAAAAAATAGTTGATAAAAATCCTGAAGCTAAAAGTAAATTAGAAAAAAAATTAAAGGGTGTATATAGTTTCAAAGATGAAAATGGAGAAAAGCATGAATTTGAATTTATTATAAGAAACATTTACATTGATAATCATGATGGTGCGTCCTACCGATATTTTAATGTTGATCTATTAGTTCCGGAATTAGATCCAAAATATTACGAAATAATTGCTAAATGGGTTGATTCTTATGCTGAAGAAATGAATGGTGAAATTCATACTCCGTCACTTACAACTTATACTTGGGGATATGCATCTTTGAGAGTAAAATATATAAATGGAGTGAAAGTTGATATGCCTGATAGTCACTTCATCAATAGTAATATTGATGTTATTAAAGATTATGAAGTATATCCTATACTGTCAGGAATTAATGAAGAAATTATTAGAATCAAAAAATTATTTATCTAATTTTTTATACAAATAACGCGAATATAAATATAATCCAAAAAATAAGGCCGCAACAAAATACATAATAAGGTTGGCTTTCAATAAACTCCCGGTCCATAACATCAGTGTATACTGAACGGCATCGAATCCGAAGGGATTGAAGAAGAGAGATAACATTAAAAAAAATTGGGATAGGGTTTCTACTTTGTGTTTTTTCATTCTTTATACTGTCACTTTCCATTCAACTTTATTTAACGTTTATGGCTTATTTTTTTACCTACTGAGGATTATATTTCGGTTTGAATTCTATTTTTCCAGGTATAGTTTTACCCCCTACCGTTATTTGGTTTTTATCGTTTCCTTGATTTGGATTTGTGTTAGGTTGTTGTGTTTTTTCTTGTCCCTTATTGTATTCCGGATCAGAAACATATTTAACTTTTGAATAGTCTTGTTGCCATCTACCATTAGACCATGTATAAGTTAATTCCCTACCACCGGTAACAATTGTTGCGGTTTTATTTTCGTTATCAAATCTAATGTCATCATCCTTAACATCTTTCGGATATGATCCGAATTCAAATTCTAACCATCTTGTAATACCATTTTTATCAAATGGTTGATTTACTAATTCTTGGTTATTTTTAGCACCAATACCACCAGAACCCAATGGTTTATTTGCGTCGTTTCCTAATATATTAGTTTTTTCTTCCTTTGCCCTGTTTCCACCTGATGCTCCACCTGATGCTCCACCTGATGCTCCACCTGATGCTCCACCTGATGCTCCACCTGATGCTCCACCTGATGCTCCACCTTCTTCTCCTGAAGGTGGAAGAGGAATTAAACCAAAATAATCAGAAAAAAGATATGCTAATCTAGGAGTTTGATCCATTTTCATATTAGGATCTGCAGTCCAAACGTAAGTTTTTTTTCTATCCAAGTCACCATTATTTAATTTGGTTTTAAGCTCACCCAAGGTTATTTTAACTGGAGTTTGTCCAGAATAATAGTACCATTCAGTTTTGTCTTCCGCTGAAACATTTGATCCTCCACTACCACCTGTTCCTTGGTATTTTGTTTCAGTTCTCCATTTACCTCCATTCTCGGGATCATTCCAAAACTTTTTTGTTTGAGCCCTCATTGGTAAAAGTCCGTACCCCCTACCTGGATCCTGTTTAACTTTATACTTTTTTTTGTATTTTTCACTATAGGCCCATCCATCCGGATATTTACCATCCAACCAATTTTGAAACTTCTTCACCACTTCCGGGTCTGTAGGTTCAGGAAAATCCTCCTCGAGAAGAATGAATCTACTACCATTATCGTATAATGAACTAATTTTTTGTTTTTCAGATTCTGTTAGAAAAAAACCTTTCCTCATAAATATATTTTCTTATAAATATTATAGAGATATAAAAAAATCAAAAAAAAGGAATATCTCATTTGATATGAGGAAGGCTTTAGAATTCATCGTTAATAATACATATAGAAATGAACTTGAATCTTTATTCGGAAAGGATTGTTATATATCAATTGAAAAAGTTTCTTGGAGCACAAATGAAAAGAAGTATTTAGTTCATAATAAGATCTTTATCAAAGAGACCGATAATTTTGAAGAGGCGTACCCGGAAGGTCTATCGTTCTTAATTTCAGAAAGTTGGAAATTTTTAGGTCAAAACGAAAATTTTGTTTGTTTAAGTTCATTTGAGATTTTAGACTAAAAATGTTTTCTATTATAACTGAAGATATTTATAAGTAAATACTTTTCATGAGGGAAATTTTTTTACTCATTTTTTTCATATTTATTAATTATTTCTCATATTCTCAAGATTTAAACTGGAATTCGGCAAAAGAAAAAAATGTCAATAAACCTTTGATGTTTAAAGAATTTGCAGACACTATTGATACTCATCCTGGTTTATTAACTATAGTTTTCAATACACAACTAAATCAAAAGGTGACTTTACCGGTAATGAACAATATGATAATAAAAGGTAAAGTTAATATTTTTCATACAACCCCTGAATATCAAAGTATTTCAATAGAATCAGAAGAAAAACCGGGATTGAGATTAATAATATCCAAAAACATTGAAGGTAAATATATAGGCGTAATTGGATGTGTAAAACACAAAGATATTTTCATTTTATATGAAAAAGAAAATAATCAATATTATTGGATAAAAAAAGAATATGCAGATCTAATACCCGACTGAATATGAAATTTTTTTTTATTTTTTTTCTCCTTTTTTCTTTGGGAACTAAATCTCAAGTCCCTTATGGACTCAGTAGTCACCCATCCTCAAGACCTACAGTTTTTTTAGATTTTGACGGACAGACTGTAGATGACGTTTATTGGAGACCCTTCTCAACAGATTCTATTATTATTTGTAAACCATCTAAGCTCACAAATGCTCAGATGATAAGAGTATTTAATAATGTTGCAGAAGATTTCAAACCATTCAACCTTAATATTACAACTGATTCGTCAGTATATTTTGCGGCACCAATAACAAGAAGAACAAGAGTTATAATTACACCAACGTGGCAATGGTATGGATCCGCAGGTGGAGTTGCTTATATTGAATCATTTAGATGGGGTTTAAATACACCTTGTTTTGTATTTGACACTTTACTCAAATTCAATGATAAATTTATTGCAGAAGCAGTTTCTCATGAAATAGGACATACCTTAGGACTCTACCATCAATCACAATATCGTAATGAAAATACTGATACTTGTAGATATGTTACAGAATATAACCCAGGGAGGGGTTCCCGCGATATAGGGTGGTCCCCAATAATGGGTGTTTCATATGACAGAAATTTATCTTTATGGCACAATGGTAGAAATTCATTTGGTTGTTCATCTTTACAAAATGATTTAAGTATTATTGTTAGTTCCTCCAATAGCATAACTTATAGATCAGATGACCACGGAAATAATATAAACACATCTACTATTGTTAATACAACAAATGGAGAATATGACGTAAATGGTTTGATAACTGACAGTACTGATACTGATCATTTTCAGTTTCAATTTAACGTCCCGGGTAGATTTATATCAAATATTAGACCATACAACTCCGGTCCACCTATTCAAGGTTTATCATCAACAGGAATTGTGAATTACAATGGTAATGTTGATTTAGAGGTAACACTATTTAAAAACAACACACAGATTGCCACATATAATCCATCTACACTTCTGAACGTAACGATAGACACTCTATTAGAACCCGGTATCTATTATCTTAGAGTCAATAGTGTTGCAAACGTAAACATTTTCAAAGGTATGATGATTGGGAGTTACAATATATCAGGATCTTTTGGCGGATCCGTGGTAGTACCGATTTATGAAATAAATCTAAACGCTCGCAATAATAAATTATTTTGGAATGTCGTTACAGATGAACCTATACAAAAAATTTATATAGAATATTCCAAAGACGGATCTAAATTTGAGTTATACAAGGAGCTAATAGGATTAAGTGGATCATTAGATACAAAAAAAGAAAATAGTTATTATAAACTAGTAGCTATAACTTCATCAGGATCAATAAAATATTCAAAAATAATTTATCATAACTCAGGTAAATCTGATTACGAATTAATTTCCAATATTATTCATAATAATATAATCATCAATGCAAATAAAAATTATGGTTGGGTTATTTATGATGTGAATGGTAAACTTATATCCAAAGGTTCTATTTTTTTGGGTCAAAATAAAATTGATTTAAATTTTACTAAAGGGGTTTATTTTTTACAATTAATAGATCGGTATAATTTATACACAGAAAAAATAATAAAATTATGATTTTTAAAAAATTAGACGACGAGATGCATTTTTGGGCCGGATTACTAATTATGTTTTTTAGTTTTATGATACTAAATTTTTGGTTTAACCAGTCCATATCCGCAATACTTGGATTCATTATTTCTTTCATATCAGGTTTGACTAAAGAATTTTATGACCTTAGAATTAAAAAAACAATTTTCAATTGGAGAGATGTTAAATGGACAACAATTGGTGGTTTGGTTCCAACAATATTATTCGTTGTTTTTGATATTATATATTTTTATTCTAAACCATGATATTTATTTAAAAAAACTATGGCAAATTTAATTGACAAAGTAAAAATTAAACCCGGAAGATTAATTAGAGTATATAATACTCAAAAAAAGAAAAGTGAAAATGACGGATACGTATCTGTTTGGGTTGAAGATGCAAATGGTAAAAATGAAAGATGCCTTTTATTTACTGAAAATGAAATAAAGAGAGCAGAATCAAGATCTAAAAAAAATATTGAGGATCTAACAAATAAAGATTTATTAACTGATTTAATTGATTGATTATGAAAAGACTATTTGAAATAGATTTGAATGAAAAAAGAAGAATTTTACGATTACATGAAGATGCAAAACAAATGGAAGGTTTACCAACACCAACTGATTCGGTAGGTGATTACGCTAACGTGAGACTATTTAAATTTGAAGGTTTCAGACCTAATAAAGGAATTGAACTCAAGGTTGATACAGTTAATAGAAAATGTTATTTAACAGGTACTATGGAATCCCCTATTAATCCCCCGGTTGAATTAGTTGAAATGAAATTAGTTGAAAGAAATCCGTATCAGTACCTTCAAAACGATTGGATTGATTCTTTTTCACAAGAAATTTCATTTGACGAACAATTTTTATTTTACCCTAGTTACTCAATTGGAATTGACAACACAATGAGATTCGGTATTTTCAAAATTTTAAAACCCGAATTAAAATCTAAAAAGAGTATAGGTTGGACGTGGCATCGTGAAGGAGAAAAATATCTTCCTTTAGATCAATTCACAAGGTAAAAAGTAAAAAAATACTTTCCTTCTTTAACAAACCAATCTCCAAAAAGTAACTTGTTTGGATTATAAGTTTTAGTATTATCAGATGGAAAACTATGATTCACATAGTTAAAAGTATTTTTTTCTATTGGCTTATTTATTTTAAAAATTTCTAACTTGTAAGTTAAATTGTTGTTTTTATAACAATTGAGAGAATCAACTAAATCTCCAAAGGAGACGATTTGATATTCCGAAAGATTTCTACAATTTGACTTGAAAAAATTTGATAAGAAAATATTGTCAGATATCTCACTGATTTTTTTATACCCGGTTGTATAATCAATACCATCGTTTGTTTGAGAAAATGAAGGTAGACTGAAAAATATAAAACAAAAAAATAATAGATGTTTCATAAAAAATTAAATTTAAAAATTACCAATTTTTTCTGTTACGATATCTTTGTTTACAAGTCAAATATAATCCAAAAAATCCGAAAGAACAAATTAAAAAAATCATAAAATTATTCTGATTCAATTTTCTCTAAATAAATTCCTGCGAACAAACAAAAAAGCTGAAACCCTAACATAATACTTGTTAAAATAAGGCTATCATAGTTAATAACCAAAAATGGCCAAGGTATGATTGCCGATAGGTCAAAAAAGAGTTTGAGATTTTTCATATTGAACAAATATAATAAAAAAAATATTAACCAAAAAGATTTTTTATTTTTTCCATTATTTGTATTTGTTTTTGTTGTAAGATAGAAATTTGTCTAAGTTGTTCTTGATTTAATTCATAGTCTTGCCCTTTTATTTCGGATATTTTATTACTAATTCTTGTGTGTTCATTTAATAATTCTCCGTAAGCTTGAGCTCTTTGTTGTTCTGTCATAAGTTTGTTTATATAATAAGTATAAACAAATATGGGTATTTTATCAATAAATTTCTTTTACAACTTTTGAAGTTAAATAATAAGTAATACCTTCAAAAATAAAAAATTCTTTAGACAAAATATTTGAGTTTGCTAACGATGAGATCCAATTTTCAATTGTGACCGTTGAATTTTCATAAATTTTTGTTACAGCGCCTTTTTCGGTGAACTTGATAGTTTTTGTTTGTTCCATATTTAGTTTTTCTTTATTTAAAAGGTAATCAAAATAAATTAATTTGAAAAGATATTTTTTTTTGTCTTTTGGAGATCATATTGAGAAGGAAAAGTTTGACTAACTAATCTCAATATCTTCACTAATTATAAGTATGAAAAAAATTAAAAAGGTTCTCAACAAAATTATTGAAGATTATGGTAAGTTGGGTGAAATTATACCTGTGAAATATTGGAATAAAGGTTTTTTTTAATTTAACACTTTTCCCGATATTCATAAAACTTAATTTTAAAATTACCATAAGATTTTAGCTCTTGTTTGATTTGATATTGTATATAATCTAAATGGATCCGTACAGGTCTATTATCATCATGGAGCTCTTGAACGTATTTTTCATTCAAATGTACGTCAATTGATAAGAGTATGTCATTTTTAATTGACATTTTTGATATCTCAACACGACACAAACCTTCAATTTCCAAACTATTCACTTTAGATTGTAAAATTGAACTTAATCTATTCCCTTGATTTTCTTTTATAATAAATTTCATTCATTACTGATTTAACCGGTAGATCAAAATTTTCTGTGAACCATTCCTTAAACGGTTCAAACCAATGATGACCAAATAGTCCGTTTAATTGTTGATCATAAGGGCTCACTATTTCTACTAGCGGTGATGCTTGTTTATAACCCATATAACTTTCCGATTCGGTTCCACCCCAATATTCTTTTGCATACCACAGAAATACATCATCGTCATTACCATAATCACCTATATAAAATTGAACTCTATTTTCATCTTCATATTCATTTCCATCGTCATCATATTCATATGGATTGGTTGAATTGATATTTTCAACATCAAACATCACATCTAATTGTTTTTTAATTGATGAATTAAGTTTTGATTCTGTGAGTATGTATTTCATGTTATTTCAATAAATATTTTGAATAATCTAATGTAGTCGGTTTATCATTTTTGAAATAATACTTCTCAACCTTATTTCCATATTTTATTGTCTTATAATATCCATCCGGAACTGTTGCCCCTGTTGGTAGTTTTATTGATGATTTTGAAAACACACAATTTATCTCAACAACCACAACCGGATGTTCTCCCGCTAACAATCTTTCTCTTGCTTCAAGCAGTCTCCAAGTGGTTCTGTTTAGATCTTGATTCTGTAATGAGCAGTTTAAATAACTGAATGTTTTATATAACATTTCTCTCGTACAGTTGAAATCAGCGGCGGGGGCCATATGTCCCTTGTCATATTCATTATTATAGTAATCTAAGGGGTCTGATGTTTTTACACTATCAACTAAGTAAAAGTCCATACCCTTCCTTGAAGCGTCTCCATTCGGGCATTTAACCACATATTTAACCCATAGTGGTTGCTCCAACACTTCAGAGTATATAATCTCATATATACCCGCATTAATGTGAACTTTATCCCTTAACTTCTGTGAAAAAAGTAAGGTGGGTAGGATTAGTAAAACTATCGTAATTAAATTTCTAATTTTATTCATAAAAAAAAATTCTGTTTACTCTTTCACCTTTATCTGTGAGGATCATTCTTGAGAGACGTTTAACTTCATTTTCTAATTCTGACTGATCGGTATCCAAAAGATCATTATAGGTTATGTTTATTCCGACTTCACACCGATTATCTTCATCACAATTAACATAAAATTCTTTTATATGTGGAAATTTTTTTTTCAAAAAAACATTCAATACTTTCTCTAATGCAATACTTTTATCCTCTTTCATATTAATATAAATATAAATGAAAATAAAAAAACCCACCTTATTATGGGTGGGTAATTAATGGTTTGATTATTTTTAATATACAAATTTTACATTTGGACAACCCGCTAAATCTTTTAAAAAGTATTTTATTAAAGATTTACAACCTTCCGATTTGAAATCTTTTGACCCACAACATATTTTTTTCAAATTTTGTAATTCCACATTATCAGCGGGTTTGGGCTGACAATCAATAACACAATATGAGGGTAGTTGCTCAATTTTATCTCCACCTTGTTGTTCTACAAATTCATCTAAACCCAAACATTTCAACAAATTGGGAATATCAGGAACACCCTGTTTTATATGTTTTGAAATACAATCTTTATATCTTTGACATTCTGAATCGGTTATGGTACCATCCCTGCCTCCTGATCCACCTTGCTCACCACCGGTTGTTGTTTCTTTCTGACATTCACATGTTGGATTTATCAAAGCTGTGATAGTTTGTTCACCTACCGCACCATCTTTTGTCAATCCTTTATCTGTTTGAAAATCCTCAACAGCCTTTTTTGTTCTCCAATCAAAAATTCCATCACAAGCTTCAACATTGGTTGCACATTCCTTACTCATACCTCCACCTTCTCCTTCGAAATATCCTAATTTAGCCAATGCATGTTGAATTTCTTTTACTTCTTTACTTTTTGGACAACCTTTTTTTGCTTGTTTAATTCTACACTTAATTTTACAAAGACCTTCTCCGTCTTGGATACATGGTAGAAAACTAGCTTCATTAAGAACACTTCTGATTAAGTTATCAACTTTTTTTTGTTCTGAAATAACTCTACCTCTTTCATGGTTAGTTAAATCTTTAAACCTTTTGATTTCTTCATTTATATTTTTCATATATTTTTTTTTAATACATTACCGGTGGTTTATATCCCCCTTTATTTTTTTCTTTATAGCAATCGTAAATAACCTTAAGATTTTGAGCCCAATTAAATCCTGTCAATCCTAATCCTTTAGCGCAAGCAAATCCATTTTTAAGTATCATTGTCAAGTTTAGATCTGCCGCACTTTTAAATAATTCAATACAAGGTTGAGGAACCTCTTTATCAAAATTTGGAATTTGTTTTTTTATACATTCCTTTAATGGATCACCATCTAAAGCTTCTTCTTTTAAAATTTTTGAAACTAAATTAACTAACTCAGATTCAGTCAATCTAATAATTTTCTTTGCCATATTTTTTTATTATAAATATATTAAAATGTGAAAAAACATATATTTATAATAAAATTTATCATGGTAGTTCCGATTATTTCAGTGTTAATTTTAATTATTTTAGTTGTTATTTTTGTTGTTAAATCTAACAAAAAAACAACAGGAACAAGTGGCGGATCAGGTGGTTTTTCTGAAGTTGATACAGATATCAAAGATCAGGATGAAAAACCTATTGAAAAATAATTAATAATTTAAAATGAAAAACCACCTAAATGGTGGTTTTTTTTATGCGATTCTATTCAAAACTTTCAGATTCTCAGTAATTCTCTTTAAAGTTTTGATGGTTGACTTCCTATTTTTTAACTTATGTAGTTTTTTCTTTCTCTTTGCCATTATTGCCAACCTTTAATAGAAAAATGTTGCCCGGTCTTTTCATATTTCGTATCGGGATTAATGTGTTTTGCAATTAAAGATAAAACTCTTGCATCAGATCTTTCAATCGGTCTATTAATGTTAAATTCATCATTATCAACATCATATTCAATATATTTTATTGCTCTTTCTCCATCATTTTCTTTTTCATATTTTATAGTTACTATAAAATAATCACCCTGACTTGGTTTAGAAACATTAATATCTGTGATTTCTCCACCCATCAGAGGTTTACCAATGAATTTATCATAATATAATTTACCTAATTTAGTGGTTCTTTTATCTGTCCCTCTTTCTTTTGAAAGGTTTACGGCACTTTTGAAAGTATCTGCCGATACCTCACTAACCATTCTTTTTATTATACTTGTTAATTCTCTTTCTGTCAATCTTATAATTTTTCCCATAGTAATATTTTTAATATAAATATCAGATTATTCCAATTATACATCAATCATTTTTTTGAATTTCTCCATAGAGAAATCTGACATACCTATCGTATCAAATACTTTATCACATTCAACCTTTCCTATACAAATACTGATGTAAGCTCCGGTTCCTGATTTACCGTTACTACTTCTCCAAGAACCTTTAGGATCGCCATCATGTTCTATTTCATATTTGGTTTTTCCTTTTTCTAAACTTCCTTGAGTCTTTTCCCATCTTGTTATATATCCATTTTTTGTCTTATTGTAATTTTTACCTTTCAGGTAATTATCAATTTCATCTAATTTGGGATCGGCTTTATCTGATTTTTTTTCTTCATCTTCAATCAAAACTCTTTTTACACCATGCATTTCCAGTATTCTATTTTTTTCAGATTTTGAAATATCGTTAAATAAATGTTTCATTGTTTTTTTTTATTTATATATAAATATCATTTAAATAAATAAAACCCAATTTTATTCAGAGGGTTGATATTATTTTCTTTTTTTTACTTCTTTGAATTTTTCTATAGATTCTTCATCCATATCAGAATCATAAAGTTCGTACTTAATTTCCTCTCCATCACCCGGATAAATTTCTCCGTTATATCTCATAACTTCAATAGCCGAGTAAGCCTGATCTTCATCCAAATATGTATTATATGTATGTTTATAATCTACACCAACTGTTTGAATTTGTCTTGTTTCCCAAATAAATGAATAGGTTTTCAAAACAGGTCTTTTCAGAATTGTATAATTAGTCAAACTTCCATCTACTATATTTTCATAATTCAACTTCAAAAACATATAAAAATATTCTTCAGATGAATCCGAAAATCCCAAAGATTTTAAAAATTCGGTCATTTCAACTCCAAAATCAGTTTTATCATTCAAATATGAATCATATAAATCATTTATACCATCTCCGTGTTTTTTAATAAAGTTCACGGCCATTTTATATAATGACTTGTTAGGTATTGTTTCTATATTCATAATCTATAAATATTACATCAAATAAAAAACCTTTATCAAATGGGGGATTTATTCAACTAAATGATTCAGTCAAATCTTGAATCTAAATGTTGCCATGTCTGACAACCTACAACTCCATCATCACTTATACCTTTTTTTCTTTGGAATTGGATTACAGCTTTTTCTGTTTCTTTACCATATACCCCATCACAAAGTTCTGAATCTTTTTTACAACCTTGCAAGTCTTTAGTTATTTGTATTCCATCAACGAATATCAATAATCTTGTTTGTATTTGTTTCACACAATAACCACTAGCACCACGACCAACAATTTTATCTTCTTCACAAAATGATTTTTCACACTCATCTTCTTCTCCTTTGATGTAACCAACCGATTTTGTTGTGGGTTCCAATCCTTTAAGAATGGGTTTGTTGTTTTTCCAAGACCAATTACCTACTCTCAAAGTTATATTTGAATTAGTTATTTCACCATCATTCCTTAGAAAAAATTTCTTACCTTGGTGTGTTATTTCAATTAGTTCATAAAGTTCCTTACCCCATTGTTTTTTTAATGGTGTTGCCTTATAATATTTTTTAATTTCTTCCCACCCTTCTTTATTTTCTTTTGCAATAGTTTTTGGTTGTGTAGGTGTTTTAGTTGGTTCAGGCTCACCTAAAGATTTGTCATTGTTATGTTTTCCACTCGCGAAATTTGTTATGATATTCATTTGTTTATAAAAATGTTTATCAATTTCTTTTAACCAATACTGATCATCCTTATCTTTGGGATCAAATTCCCTTTTGATAAGTTTTATAAGCCACTCTTCGTCTTCCATCACAAAAATATCATACTTTGTTTTAATTTGTCTAATATTGTCTACAAAAATTTTCGCCTTTGTACCTCCCCAATAAGAAGCTGCGTCTTCTAGGTTTTTTCGAATTTTTAACCTATTTATTTGTTCTTTATCAGTTTCAAGCTCAAAACCGCCGTAAGGAGTCCATCTCCAATTACCAATAAGAATTTCTGTATCCTTTGCCCACAATTGATAATTACTTAGCACCATAACTGGAAGACCATCAATAGTTATATCAAATACTTTGAGAATTTTACTCCAACCCTCGAATTTTTTTTCATAAGGTTTTTTACCATAGTGTTTGACCATTTCCTTCCAACCGAAGGGGTCGTCCTTAACCTCTGATTCCAAAATAAAAATATTTCTTTTTGAGATCTTATTATATTGTCTTTCTGTTATAATAAATTTCATATCATATAAATATACTTAAAATTAAAAAACCCCTCTTTATGGGAGGGGTAGATACAAATTATATTTAATAGATTATCTCATTTTACAAGCTCTTCTTCCATTGACGTGAATGAAAATTGTTTCATTTCCCGGTCCACCATCAATGAAATATTCAACATTAACATTATTCAACATCGGAGATGATCCGGGGCGTCTGTCACCACCTTTTGCATTTCTGATGATGAATTGTTTGCAATCAGGTAAAGATTGTGATCCTTGACTAACTTTATTCCTTGGCGGAATTGAATCTTGTTCACTTATAACTCTTCTTACTAATCTATTTAAATCTCTTTCGGTTAAACGATGTACTCTATTCATAAAATTTTATTTACAAATAAATATTCCAAAAAAATAAAAAATTCAAATTTTTTTATGAGATCAACCGCATCTCGTACTGTTTTACAACAAATCTATATAATTCAATTGGTTTGATACCGGTGTATTTAAAAAAAACCTTGAAATAATAAGTAACATCAACAATACCTTGGTATTCATTATCAAATACACCGACATATTGATATTCATCTTTAAAAAAAATCTTAGTTTTCTTCGGAAATAACTGAACCTTGCCATACATGTTACCCATAGAATATGCAACCTTATGGTCCATCTTAACCACCTCACCCACAGCAAAGAATTTTTCAATAATTTTTTCCATAACACAAAAATATGGAAATATTTTAAAAATAAAAAACCTCTCTTTTTGGAGGAGTCATATAATGAAAGTTTTTTCAACGAAAATTCCTATGCATATCCTCAAATTTTGACTCTACGCTATATCCTTCTTTATAATATGAGTTTTTATATTGTTCCCAAGCTTTTTTTGTATCCGGTCCCCGATAACCATCAACCGCTTTATCTCTTTTACAAAATTTATTTCCACATAATATATAGATATTATCATCCAAAAAAAGGAATTAAATCATTCTCTAACAAAAAAATAGTGGGTATCTTCATTAACAAATATGTAATATATGTCATCTTCCTCGGAGTATCTATATTCCGCAGGATATTCAGGATCCATTTCTAGTTTTTTTAATTTTTTATATTTCTCACTACCCGGATTAATATGTTTCCAAAATTCTTTTTTTGATATTTCTTTTGCGTTTTCCCAAGAATTAAAAAAATGCTCTTCGTCATGAAATGCGTCATGTTTGCATTCTCCGTATTTGTTGAAAGAATTTACGCATGTTCCAATATATGAATATAATCCATCTCCTTCTTTAATAACCCTTTTATATTGCGATTCGCCAATAATATATTTCATATCATATAAATATCATATAAAATAAAAACCCCCTCCGATAAAGATGGGGGTTATCCAAAATAAATTTTATATAAAAATCTTATTCATTTAAATATTTATACATTTTATCATATGTTGATGTAACATCATGTCCTTCATCATAATATTGTTCTTTATATTTTTTCCAAGCTTTTTTGGTATTTGTTCCCCACGATCCATCAACCGCTTTATCTTTTTTACAAAAATTATCACCACATAATATACTTTTATATGAGCAATTTTTACCATTAGAATCACAAGAACTTTCATTATCTTTTTCCACAGATTTCCACACCCAATATTGAAAACCTTTTATTGTGTCCATTGTCACAGGTATTTGATAGTCTAAAGTTCGCGAATTAGACCACATTGGAATCTTTTTAGCAGTATCATAATTTGGATCATTAAAATTGTCTGCAAGTGTTTGTCCATCAACATCTTTAATCACATCAGCATACTTATCAAACGCCGCTTGAGTCAACTTACCATATATTCCGTCCACAGCTTGTTTTTGATAACATGGTTTGCCGGGAGAACATAAAGTTGATCCCGTTATCATGCATTGATTTGGAAAACCTGGATCATATAGAGTATAATATGGTTTTTTACATCCACTTGGATTATCAATGAATACGGCAATTCCTTCATCTATTTCGTACTCCAAAATCCAAGTTTGCAAATCCACAATATCAGCCATTCCACCAGCATTTGGTATTCTTTTTTCGCTCAATACAGATTTAATTAATCTACTTTCCAATATTCTATTAGATTCTTGAATGTGTCTTATTTTACTATAACTTCTGTTCATAAAATTATTTTATAATAAATATTATCATCCAAAAAAAAAGGGGAATTATAATTAACGAAAATTAAATGGTGCGGAACTTACTTTATAACAAAAATTATATTCTTTAGTGGCATACTTACCATGCAATTTAGGATTTGGCGGGCACATCCATAAAGTTCCTTCAGATTTATTATCAACCCAATTAAAATTACCTTCGGAAGCATATACATAAGATTCGGTCTCCTCTGCAATTTTTTTCAAAATGTAACCCGAAGAAATATCATTAGCACCCCCACAAGCGGAAAAAAGAATAAGAGTTTTATTTGGAATTGTTAACTGAGCAAGAGAACTGGAAAACCCATTAAATATTGAAACATCATCTTCTTCGTCAATTGTCCTTAATAAACCCTCATGACCTCCACCATGTGATCCAACATATATCTGTAGATATTTTTTTCCTTTTGATACCAAATTATTAATTACATCAATACAATCATTAATGGATGTAAAGACATGGGCGTTGATTCCGGCCAAAAAAATTGCGGTGGCCGCAATTGTGTATTGACCATAACCCGGAAAAATCAAAACCAATTTCGATGAATCCGGAGCATATTTTTCATTTAACTCTTCAAAATAATTATTTATTTCATCAACACTTTTCAGAGATGAAATTTTATTTTTAATAAGGGTTAATTCTTTTTGCTGATCTTCAAAAATTAATCCCATTATTTCTTTTATCCTATGTTTCTGTTCTTGTAAATTCATTATTACATAAATATCACCATCCAAAAAAAAAGGGGGCGGGGGGATTTGATGCCGACCGAAGGGAGACGACGAGAGTCGGGGTCCGGTTTATCAATACACGGCGGGAAATAACTTTTCGGTTTCTTTAATGTAATTAGATATCAAATCTTCCTTTTTAATTTTATTTCTATCACAGAACCAATTTATTACATATGAACGACAATTTTCGTCATCAACAGGTATAAACCCCATAATAATATCTACAAGGATGTTATTTACTTTGAAAGTAACTCCCAAATCATTCCTTATTAATCTAAGAATATAAAGTCCCCCATCACTACTATACATAACAGACACACAAGGTTGAAATGTAAATGGATCATACAATGGAGTACTATTACCTGTTTGATATCCATTACCAGCATACTTATCCAAAAATTTATATACAAGCTCCTTCATACTGAATAAAGATATAAAAAAATATGGAAATAAAAAACCCCCTATATTAAAGGGGGGGGGGGTCAAATATCATCCGGATCCAAAAAATGAATTGTTAGATAAACATTGGGCATAAAGTTTGCAACCTTATCTTGAATGTCTGACTCATATAGAAGAAGAAAAAGCCCCGGTATCATTGATGGATCCTCTTCAAAATATTCGTTTGTTTCATCTTCAGGATCTCTAACCAAAAATTGTTCAATTAGTATATCAACATCAATGTTAGAAGTCCCATCGTCATTTTTTCCCCCATATCTAACATCATGAATTTTTATTTTAATAATTCCTTGAGTCTCCCCAATATTTACATGAGGGAAAACAATCTTCTGCGTTTTTTGAACAACATGATCAAGAATTTTTTCAACTGAACTTGTCAGAGATGATTCGGTTATAATGTATTTCATATCCAATAAATATAAAAATTTTCCAAAAATTTTTTTTCCGATTTCCGGACTTTTTTTATAAGGGGTTGAGTTTTGGAAAAAGTTAAATACGTGGGAGTGGGGGAGGACCATCAGGCCCCCAAATATCATCATAATTTTCTGTGTGATCATCGTTTGGATCATACTCTATTGAACAATATTTTTTATATACCTCAAATAATTTTTCTTTCCAAATATTATCAATATATGTTTTTACGAATTCCCTTATTTGATCATACTCCATATAATTTAAACCCTCAAAACTATCATCTTGATCTCTATTAATAATGTCAAAAGTAGATGATGATATAACACCATTATAAAAAGTTGCAAACGATTTTGAACAATATTCAGAGTTATTCTTTTTATTTTTTAATTGTGAGATATACAGTTCAACAACTTCACTAATAAAGTTAGTTCTTCTTTTATATCTATTAATTTGATTCTCTGTTATAATAAATTTCATATTACATAAATACCAAAAATTTTCCAAAAATTTTTTTTCTGATTTCCGGGCTAATTTAAGAAGGGGGGTCCATTTTTCCAAAAAATTTGTCCAGACTTTGCAAAGGGGATTAACCCCCCTTTTACACCTGTCAGAATGTCCTAAAAGAGGGGGGATACGGAGGGGGGGACCCCCCAATAGGGTATCAGGGGGGGTATGCCACCCTACATACCCCGGTCATATTGACAATACCAAATAAAGTTATCCCCATTGTTATATTGTCATGTTAATTAAGTGGGGATAAGTTATATTTGATTATGTGATCCGGATGATCTAACTTTGTATGATATTAAATTCATATTATATGTCAGTAGTATTAGCAGTTGTTGTTCTCGCCCTCACCTTCTACGTGTTGGGGATCGCAGTTAAAGTATTTGGGAAAGTCTTTGGATGGCTTGTCCGGATCGTGTGGATGTTCTTGCTGTTTTATTTCTTTGTGTGGGCGATGGCTCACAGTGCGGTCCAATCAATAACCCCATAAATAAATTTGGTGGTTTGAAAATAAGGTCATATCTTTGACCTGTCACTTACGATAGTAGTTAAGACGGGCTGGGGCTAACAACCCTTGGAGCTTAATCAGAGGCAGGCTGCTCAGTGGTAAACAGTGAGGTTGAGTGTGATCTGATCCCCCTCACAAATTCTTCCGGGTTATCCCCATCATAGATCCCCAACATCTTATTAATGTCCATACTTAATATCTGTACCACCACTTTGTTGTGAACCCCCATATTGTGTATCACCCTTACTCTTACAATCCCCACGCTCATTCCATTCGGTTCTTCTTTGGGGTAATATCTTACACTGAAATCCCCCTCACCATAACCAACAACCTTGTATACGAAATTATCTGTTAACATAAAAATAAATATATGTTAAGATGTCATAATTGTCCACATTAAAATTGGGGATAACTTGGGGGAAAATGGTCCTGACACTATGTCTGTGTGGATAACTTTATGTTAAAATATTTGGATTTGTCAGAATGTCAGTCATGCTTCACGATGGGGATAGTCCCTTTCCCACCTTTTTATATCTCCCACTTTCTACCACTTTTCCCCATTTCTTACTGAAAGTCCCCTTCCTGATATCACCAGCCTAATTTTCCCCTCCTGATGATACTGAGAAGACCAATTATTTCACTATGTCTGAAACCCAGAGAAAAAGGGGAGTAATGGAACATTAGCGGGGGAAATGAACGTAGTGAATGTTAGGAACATTATTAGGAAGGAATAAGTGTATTTAGATGACACTAAATGGAACGAATATTTACCTCAACGAGAACCGGGTAATGTCTGATATATCGGGCATTATCCCCCAATTATACTGATAGTGCATGACTTATAGTGCATGTGGGAATATGTGGGAGTTATTAATCATATCACAATTGTCAGGATAACCCTGACATGACTGATATATAATATAACTCATAGTATGTAAGTTATAGTGTGAAATATCGGAAATAATCCGATGGATCAGTTAGAATATTACAACTAACTTATAGTTCCCCCACTTCATATGTAAGTCAAGTTATACCTTTACTTAAATGGGGGGAATGTAAACTTATATCTTTACTTTACCCGTAAGGGTATAAACTATATATAATTAGAGATATTATACCCGATCAGGTATATAATGGGGGAATAAACAATTAAGTTATGAATGAGGACAACCCACATCGTTAGATGGGGGGAATTGTTGTCCGAATGAATAAGTTAATTGTTTATTAATCCTTTAAACCTAAAGCTTGTATTGTTTGAGGTCCTACCTTTCCATCAGGTTTTAAAGGATTACCTTCTGTATCTTTGTTGGCTTTTTGGAATTGTATAATTGCGTTATATGTTTTGGGACCGAACTGACCATCCGGTTCTGCTTTGTAATAATTTAATTCCTTTAATTTCTTTTGAATTTGGAATATAATTCCATCTTCATTTTGCAATCGGTCTCTCATACCAAAAACTATTGGTTCTTCTTTAGTAACATTTTTAAAATAAGTTTGAGGGTTTCTTTGATGAACATTTTTTTCGGTTCCAGAGGTTATTTTTTTCTCAATTAATTTACCATTTTCGCACGAATATTGTAAAACCATTCCATCACTTAGTCCTCCCTTTGTAATCACTTGTTTTGTAATGGGATTTGTATATAATGTATATGGTTTTAACTGTAGTGCTGTCATCAAATGCCCCTCAGGGGATTTGATGAGAAATTTAAAAGGCACTTCTTCTTCAATATTATAACATGGTAGATTTTTCTTAAATAAATTTTCTACTTCTATCTCGTTCGGAGATTTTTTTACAGATGTCTTATCACACTTTTGATCAATTTTTCGTTGTGAACCTTGCATCAATCCACCTAATATATATATGTTACCATCCAAATCAACTTTGACATCCCCTTTTTGTAACTTACTATAATGTTGGTAATAAAATTTTCCACCCTCTTCATAAAATTTAGAATTTGGTGCGTTAAAATTGAAACATGTTGGAAACTTAGATTCAAACATCTTTTTGATATCTTCTTCTGTTGCTTCAGTTATGAGATTATACATCCCTCGGATCTGATTTTTTTCTTCTTCGGTAATTACAAATCTTTTTGACATAGTATTTTATTTTTATAATAAATATATTGAAAATATAGTTTTGTCCCCCCGGAAATAGGTTAGTGAATATGTTATATCATTTCCATATATTTATATTAAAACATATTATATGGATCATGAATTAGAAGGTTCAGGAAATGAAGATTGGTTTGAAAGGGTTAAAAGACATATTGAAGGTGTTATATTTAGAATATTGAAGAAGAAATACCCTTTTTTGGATAGCGTCGCCGATATTGAAGGTGGTTATTTATATGGTGATATAGATATAAAGGTTACATTTTTTGTTAATGAAGAACCCGACGCTAAAACTCATAGAGAACTTGTTGATGAAACAAACTTCATGCTGCAGATGTTTCTTTTACATAAACTTAATGACAAGACCGCCACTATTGATGTATCATTGGTCTTGAATCATTAATACTTTATACCATGAAATTCATTATTAACGAATCGCAATACAAAAGATTATTATCTGAACAATCTGAGGCGGAAGCAAGAATTAAAAACGTTTATAAATTAATGATTAAAGGATCTGAGGGATTGGGTTCTGAACCCAATTTGATTGTTAACGGAATTAATTCTCTCACAAGTGATGATGAATTTTATAGATTAAATACAATGTTCAAAGATAAAAAAACCGGGTATTCGTCATTTGATGAAATGATTAATGGTGAATTTGAATATAGTAAATCTAAAAAAATTGATAACGAACCTCAATTTAACTCAATTATATATAAATTAAGTTTTTTGGGGGTGGATTATGGTATAACTTATAGTAAAACATTACATTGGCCAATCCTTAAAATTAATAACCCCAAAAATATTAACTTCCTCAGTGATTTACCTAAAGAACCCAAACCCGTATCAACATCTAATAGTATTAGTCCGTCAAATGTCAAGATAAGTGGAAAATGTATGAGTGCTTACAATAGATCTTTGTCCAAAGCCAAAAAATGGTTAAATGATTGGCTTAGTTCAGATATAACAAAACAAAAATTTATTAATAACTATAAAGGAATTAAAACCTTCAGTCCGCAAGATGTAAAACATATTTTTGATAACTATAAAATGATAATTGATCGTACACCACTTAGGTTTTACAATGGAAAAGTTAATGTAATTGATGGAATTGAACTTGACAATCATTATAAATTCAATATAGGTGGTTTTGCCAATGATAACACTCAAAAAATATATGCTAATTGTCACCATGATCTTTTTCCTGATGATTGGCCCTTTCAACTTCTTATACATGAAATACAACACATTTTGTATGACTATTTTCCAATTAATCCGGATCAAAAAGTAAATAAGGTATTTTCAATACCAACTAATAGTAAATCAAATAAATCAAACAAATCAAATGAATCCCCACAAGTAAATAACGCAACAAAAAATGAATTCGGGTTGAACATGAATTGGTTAACGGATTATTGTAAAAAAACAGATAAAAATTCCGGTCCAGAATACACATGCGAATCTACAGAAAAACAATCAAATTTATATGCCATAAGAGCATTTTTTGGATTAAAACCACATCAATCGCTGAAAAAAGAAATGTTTCTACCTTACATGGAAAGTCATACCAACACAGACATTGCTTTATTGTTATGTTGTTGGCAGAAAAAAGGTTATCCGGATTTCAATACATTCCTAAATGGATTGAATAGTTTAGCCTTTGAATATCAAAATAAAAACAATACACAGGTTTAATCTATTTCGCCGATAACATCTTCCGTTGTTGAAGATTGCCTCTTCTATGAACCATAAGAGAATTACAATAAATTATATTTTAGCTGTCAAATTATGATAGTTTCAGTATATTTATATGTGTTATGAAATATATTATAACTGAAAGCCAAAGGAGAAGATTATTGAATGAACAAAAAATCACAGATGATGGGTATGTAAGAGTTTCAACTCCTGGAAAGGTAGGAATTTTGAGACCCGATGGTGAAATAACTTTAGTTCCCGATGGTACTAAAATAACAAAGGTCGCTGATGAAAATACCAAACCTGGTAAAGGAAGTTTTTTTCATCATTTAGAATGGAATGAAAAAAATCCAGAGTGGGTTCCTACTGCTGAGCAACTTCAAAAAATACTTGGTGTTCCATTAGGTTTAGGTCCGACCGTAGTACGTTTTAATCTTCCTAACGGAGAAGAATATACAGGTTGGATTAAGCACGATGAAATTAATAAAAAGGGGGTCAAACCAGACCCCACAAAATGGTATTTTCTTGGTTATTATCCTAATGACGACAAAAAAGAAAAAGTACCACTTCCTGTAGAAAAGCCAAAACAAGAGGAGATTTTGCCTTATGAGGAAAAACCAGATATCGGTTACCCCGCAGAAGAACAATAATTTTATACTTCATTTGTTGCATAATTTTTCTTACTTTTTCAAAAATTAAATTCCAACAACATCTCATCAATTACTATTTTTACATTTTCAAAGTAAAAACTATTAAAGAAGTTAGCAAGATTCCTGAGTGTTTTTATATCTTCCAAATATTCTGATACATTTATTATTACTTGTTGTGAACTCGGTGTATCTTCACCATTGTTGTATATATTTGATAATTGAATCGGAAAATCACAATTACCATCCCAAAACATTGTTGCCCACCCATAAACAATTATACCTTCAGGATTGGTATAAGCAAAATCTATTGATCCACTTAAACTATCAAACATCCAATTATATGTTGATCCATCATCGTAAACATGTTTTTTTTCTAACAATTTAGCCGGAAATAAAATTGAATATAAATTATAATTCAAATCGTGACATAAATGATATTCCGATAAATCAAGTGGCTCATCTAATAATTGCAAAGTGATATCCCTTGATGACAAAAGTGTAAGTTTTGATAATGCCGAAATTGACATTCCTTTTCTATAGTGAGAAATCAAAATGTTTTTCATTTTGTCACCTCTGATCATGTCAGAATGTTGAGTTTCTGTTATTATGTACTTCATGATTGTGTATATTTTATTTCAACATCAAATTCTTTTTCAAACCATTTTGCAATGAAAGACTGAGAGTATTCTTCATCTCCACCAAACCAACTAATAAATGTCTCTAAAAAAGATCTATCTATGAATAATCTACCATCCCAAGAATCATATTCCAATTCTGCGGTAGCAAAATCGTTATCCCCCAATTTTGGTATTATAATGTAAGAGTCCATATAATGCACATCCCTATTTTCTTTGTAGTTATCCAAGTAATTTTTCATAAACTTATTCAACTTGCTTTCTGTTATAATGTATTTCATTAGTTTTGTTTTGATTCCCAATACTCTTTTAAATAATCATAAAAGTATGTACGAATGAATTGTTTTAATTGGTTTCTAATAGTAACAAAATCTTCTCCCCCTATTCCATTCGCTATTTCAGTCGCAACATAATCTGATACGGTAAGTAAAAAATGTTCAAAATGAACAAATCGCATCTCATCATCATCAAATATATTTTGAACTATTATATCTAATCTATCTTTAACCATACTAAGCCTACGTAATATATAGATTGGTAATTTTGATTCTTTTATAATGTATTTCATTTATAGTTGTCTATTTTTTCTTGTATTAATTCACCATAATAATCTTCCAAATAAATGTATACCCAATCATACATCTCTGATTCAGAATCTATTTCATTACGTATGGTAATATCATCCCCCGTCCATTTTACAACCGTGCCAACAGTAAATGCATTTTTTTCATTGTACTTACTTAAAATCATTAAATTTTCATCAATAACTTCCATTATTCCAAAATGTCTTCTTTTCATAAAGGTGGTAAATTTATTCCATCTTTTATGATAATCCGCCTGCGATTCTGTTATAATATATTTTATTCCCATCTATCAGGTTTTAATAATTCCCCCGCAAAGGACGTTTTATACATCACCGATACGTTTATAATTTCAATTTTTTTATTTATTTTATCTTCAACCCATTGTGATATGACAACTTCAGCATCTAAATCATCCATACCAAAAAAGTTCATTATTTCTTCTTGTAATTCACCATTGATGAATAACTTCCCACTCCAATAATGATAAACAATGTCCGCATATTCTTCTGATTCATACATAAAATAAAGTCTTGATGTTTTAACCCCCGGATGATCAACAAGTTTTTGTTTATATAGGTTGTAATTCTTTTTATCCAAATATTTGAATACTATTTTTTCTTTATAAGATTCTGCGATAATGTATTTCATATAATATAAATATACTTTGCCGTATGATTATTGATTGGTATATTTGATCCCCCGTAATATTTATAAATGTGAACTTCACAATTAAACATAACAGATTGATGAATCTCATGGATTCATTGCTTAATAAGATCCTTCCGGATTTGACATTACCACTACACGAAAGAAAGGAAAAAGGTTGGGTCAATGGAAAATATTATGATATCTATACTTATTGGCAACAAGATGATCTGTATTATGAATCTGTATTTGAGAGACAAAACGTGAATCACCCTCACGAAAAGGAATTTTGGGTTATAAATAGCATGTTAAAACCAATGGCGGATTTTTTCGGTAATGAAAACTTTATTGAGTTCATTAAGTGGAAATTCGGATTAAAAATAACCGGTGATTTTAGATTTAAATAATATGAACTTACCTATTGAATCCATAATGAAATACATAATGTCGGTTTATAAACCTGACGATGTCCAAATTTCAAAAGATTATTGGGGAACCGGAATTCAAATAAAATTGGATTTGTTTTTCAAACACATTGACGATTCATATTTAAGAAATCCAATGGCAACCGATAAAATCAGAAATAAAGAAGATCAGTTAGAAATGAGAATCAGAAAAGATTTGGAGTTATTTTTTGCGATTCAAACAACTGGTTGGTCCATTGAGAGACGGGGTAATGATTTTGAGATGTCAGCTCCATATATTATGGGTGATATTACGATTGATGTTTTTTCTGATGAACGTAAAAATAGATGGGATACATAAATTAGCAAATAAAGAAGTACAATGAAATTTTTAATAACAGAATCAAAGTTGCAAAGTCTTTTTGATAAGTATTTGAGTAAAGATCACCCCCATCTTTTTAATCTAATCCAAGATCCTTTACATAAAGATGATAATCGTAAAATATATGGTTATCAATTTTTGGAACCGGAAGATCAAATATATATGTATTTTTATTATATTATGGATGATGAACATTATGATTATACTGATGATGAGAAAAAATCAAAAGGGTTTCCACAACTAGCACCGACAACAAAACTTATGAGTGAACTTAAAGGAATGTTTGGTGAAAAAAGTTATGATTTATTCAAGAATTGGTTTGAGCAAACATATAAACTACCTGTTAATACAGTAAAAAGAAGAGATGAAAATTTTATTATTTGAAAGTAAGTTAAAGAAGTTATTAAGTGATAGGTTTGGTCTTGATCTAACTAACAAGATCTTTATTATTACGAATACATATCAACTACCAATGCATTGGGATAGGCATTTTAATCCTTCGCAAGTAAATAGAATGTTGAATAATAGAGGACCTCTTTATTTAGTAGAATACGGTAAAAAAGAGTATCTTGTAATTCCGAGAGATGCGGAGAAAGAGGGTAAAGGTTGGTGGGTTTCATATCAAGATGGTGATTTGTTTCATGAGTCCAAATTTATGAAAATATTGGGTATTGATATACTCGGATTGGGATTTGATCAATTATTAGATATGTTTTTTAATGAAAATGAAACAATTAACGAAACGTATAATCCGGATGATGAACCTAATTATAAAATAATTGAGAGAGTACTAAACAAGTCAATGAGTAAAAAGTTTGATTGGTGGAAGGAATTATCAATATATGATCTTAAACTTCCACAAGGTAGATTTCGTGAAGGTTATTACTTTATTGATGGTAAATTAAGGGTAGATCATGATTGGGGTGAAAGTCAATGGAAACACTATCATTATTCCTATCCTTTTCCGGGAAATTCCGCTTGGGATGATAAAAACGATTATTCATACACTTATTTTGGTGATATAATTGGGGGAGAAGAGGCGGATGAAGTTAGACAAAGATTATTGACAATATTAAATTCTTTTTATGGTAAAACATTCAAAGATATAAGGTTTTCGGCTATTAGGTTATATTTTGAATAATTAAAAATATTTACTTTATATGGAAGAACAAAATATACAAGAATTTGAGTGGGTATCTGAAGAAGTTGAAAAATTATATAATATGGTTAACAAAATTTTTTCAGCCGTCATGATAAAACGTTTTCCATATATAAGACGTATTGAAGTAAATAAAAGAGATTTCAACAGCGTTTTAGGTAAAGAGGTTGATAGATTTACTTATGATGAAGTTGACGTTGAAATCTGTGCGGATTGGTTTAGTAAAGAATACAATAACGATGAACAAATAGAAAAAGAGGAAAAAAAAGGGGGAATTGGAAGTGTGATGGGTGATTTATGGAAAGATGTTCTACTTCTGACAGGAAGTAAATTGTTGGAAAACAAACGAATTTTTCTAAAATTAATTTTAAATAAAACAAGTTTTTGTAAGGGGTATATCAAATATACAATTGATGAATAAAACAGACATAAACAATTTTTATTCTTTATGAAATTCCTTATTAAAGAAAGTAGAATAAACTCTTTGGTTGAGAAATTTCTCAATAGTTTTGATTGGAAAGTTTGGAACTACAGTGATGATGAAGTTTCAGTTTATGACGGCTATCCTGGTAAAAGAGTATTTTATACCTCAGCTGTGGATAACCCTAGTCACAGATATCGCACTGATAATGACAAAAAAGAATATATTTTACACATCAGTGATAGTTTTGATCAAAAATTCAAAGGTTTTTTTGGTTTCGGAACCGATCCTTGGTTTCTGATAAAGTGGTTCAATGAAAAATTTAACAATAATTGTGTGACGTTCCGTTACGAATTTTTTTCCAATGACACTTCAGGTGATGAAGAGTTCTATGGTTATGAAGATGGAAATGAATAATATTTATTGGATATGAAGTTTATAATAAGAGAAAATAAAACCGATCAATACATTTGCAAATATATTTATCATGTATGAAATATCTTATCACCGAAAGTAAATTAATGGAAACTATGGATAAATTCTTTGAAAAGAACTTTCCTGAAATTGAATTGCCTTTGATAAGAAAGAAAAGTGTTGGTCGCGGCAATCGTGGTTATGGATCAAGTTTTGATGATTATACATATATCAACTATTATTATTACTCAGATCACGCCCCAAGCGAAGATCCTCTTTTTATTAAGTGGGATGATAATCATACTTTCAGTAATGAAAAATGGAGCGTTCACGAACAATTTGAATTAATCTATGATTTTTTTGGTGAGGAGAACTTTGAGGAATTTGTAAAATGGAAATTTGGACTTAATATAACAAAAAGAGGTAATAAATTACATAATTGGACATTTGAATAATATGAATTCGTTTCTGATAGATCAAAAGACTAATATATCTACATGGTGTAGACTTAAATTTTTAGATATCTTTAAGTTCAGATACCTTAACCGGATTCAATCCTTTGAAGATATTACCCACATTGTTCCTATCAGTTATTAATAATTCCATACCATCAAGTGTCATATTATTCCAAACGTAATATCTAATCGCATCTTTAATTTCATACGACATTTCCTCAAAGTATTCCATATCAACTCCAACATCAGCAAGATCTTCATCACTTATATCAACATTGTCCATATCTATATCGGCAAATTCAGCAATGAAATCTATCGGGACATCTACTCTGTAAACAACCGGTCTATTTGACGCTTGATAATCAGAATGACCTATTTGAAAATATATCAATTCTTCAGGGGTAAATGATTTATAGTTCTTTCCGTATGTGAGTTTGAACCCCTCTTTGTCTATAATCTCAGCAGTTTCTTTTGTAGTAGCATGATATAGTGGAACAGTATCTCCGTATTTAACTGCTAATGCACTTAAAAAATCATCCCACTCTGTTGCATTTAGAATGATATCTCTGACTTTTTTATCTTTACCTTTGTTGTGTTCAGATAATACTTTTCTTATGGTCTGTTCTAGCTTCATACTAAGTTATATTTATATTTTTTGAAGAATTCATAAGGAATCATTTCGTGACTAGAGTTTGTTTTTGTCAAAACACCTGTCTTCTCCATCTCTTTCAGATTTTTTCTGATATTGGGATATGACCCCCAATTACTACTATTAGTAAGTGAGAACACATTATCTGGAAGATCATAATAGGTTTTAGACGTTGATGGATCAATGAGTCCAATAAAATCATATTGATATGGGTTGGAGTCAATTTCATTCCAAATTGTTTGTCCTCCTTTTGAGAATCCCGCGATTTTAGTCACGTTGTACTGTCTTTTTAGTGAACTCAACAATCCTGAATCCCAAGATATAAATTTAACATTATCTGTTACCGGAAGTCCCGCATCAATCCATTGTTTTTTCATCCAAGAAGGTGTTGCATATGACAACCCACCAATGATTACCGTAACATCATTAAAATCATTTAATTCATCTTCATCATCTGTAGTTTCAGTACCAATTTCCCTTTTCAAGTCCATGTGGGCCTTTTTAGTTAACTTTCCATATAAACCATCTACACCATCCCCATTCGGACCGAAGTCACCAATATCATAACCTTTATCAATTAAAATATTTTGCAACTTCATAACCTCAGGACTAAACTTTGAAGTCATATCAAATTCTTTATTGATTAAAATTATTTCATCATCCAAGCTTTCATTAAGAAAACCCATCATTTCTTTAATTCTTTGTATGTTTTCTTTTAAGTTCATATTATTTTTCTATATTTATTCCTCCACCATCTAGTTTATCTGTAAAACCCATCAGTTTTTCAAATGCTGGGTGTGATTTTATCGGTTCTTTTTTGGTATCTCTCATTGAATCCCAAGTGCTAGGTTTAACTTTCATATGGTTCTGAACCAAATACTTTATCTCATCAATATCTGTTCCTTCAAATGTTGATATCCAATCTTTGAATTGTTCCACATAATCGGTAGATTTGTTTTCGTGTCCATATGCGGTTGGTTCTCCCGTTTTGGGATTTATTGCGTATGTGTCCATCTTTCCCAAATCGTGGAATAGCGCCGCCATAATCATATTTGGGTCATCAGGATAATGATGATATGCTCTTTTAATAACTACCAATATGTGTTTTAAACTATTACCTTCGGGATGCCATTTAGGATTTTGTTTTGCACCCCACTGATTGAATAACAATTTCTTTAAATCATCCGGTAAGGTTCTGATTAAAGCATTCGGTGTTGCTGGCAGTTTCTCCTCACATATAAGATTAATTACTTGTCTTATTCTCTGTATGTTTTCTTGTAGGTTCATTTCTTTGTTTTTTTAACACAATTTGGATATCTTTTACCAAACATTGTCTTCATACCTTTTTGGGTATAACCTTTCCAACATCTTTCAGTTATCTCAGATTCATTTGTTTCCATCTGTGTTGGTGGATTTTCATCAAGTTCTTTGTATCTTTCAAGTATTCTTTTTGAATAGTAATCTGTAAGGTAATCATAAACTTCATCATATGGAAAATCCTCAGTCCCCCAATTTGATATTGTAGGATGAAGATGATCCATCAAGATGTTAATAACTATTCTCCTAAATACTTCCGGATCCGCTCTATACCAAGATGATCTCTTATTGTAGAATTTACCTGACACATAATCCAATGCGTCTTTTATTCCATCCTCAATTAATTCCGGACCGACTCTTCTTTTTAGAAATCTTGATTCACTTATTCCAATCATAGAATCTCGTCCACAAGTCGGATCATGTTTTGAATAAACATCAACAGGAATACCCGTAAAGCCATAAACCATATCCCAACACTCATTCATAACTTTTTCCTCATAATCTCTTGCAACCCATCCACCGTCAGGTAATGGTTTAAATACCACTCTAACGATGTAATTTTTTGTTTTTTGACCACTAACATAAAATGATTCATTACCCGGCGGAATAACCTCAATTCTACAAACAAACCTCGGGTATTTTTCTTTAACCATTCTGCTGAGAAGTTTTTCTATCTTGTAAGATTTATTATTTATATCCTCCAATATAATTTGTTTTATGGTTTGTTGTAATTTCATTTCTCCATTATATATACCCAAGCGTTCTGTTTATAGTTTCCGAATTTTTTTAATGCGTTCGTTGTTCTATGCCAACCTTCAAGTAAATCATATTTTCCATCAGGCGTCAGAGCAAGAATTATTGGTTCCGGTGAAACTCCAACCTTTTCAATCTGTGATGATTGTGTTTTATGTCTTTCTTCATCTTTTTGAACGTTTGGATTTATATAACCACCCATTTTATCTTTCAAATCCTTCTGAACAAATTCTGTAAATATATCAATTGATACATCCAATCTTCTGTATTCCCAATGTCCTTTTCCATAATCCTCCATAAAGTTTTTAAGAAATGCACTTATCAAACCTTTATACATTTCAGGATTTGAATCTCCAACCTCTTTGGTATTTCTATACATCCAATCTCTAATAACATACTGAGGCCACTCTATTCCTGTTATCTTATAACTAGAATCTAGCAAATATCTCATCAAACCTTCTCTAGTTTCGGTAATGATCCCCATCATTTCTTTAATTCGTTGTATGTTTTCTTGTAGGTTCATATCAATAACTTTTTCCTGTGCCTTTGTAAATAAGTTTAATACATTCAGGAGATATATTTTCAAAGGTAACGATGTGATGTATATAATCACCGGACTCAAAATGTTTATCCCTATACCATTTTACACCAGCACATTCAGTATTTATCAACCAAATATCATCGTCATAGGTTGAATGAAACATATCTTTTTCATTGAGAGAATCTGTTGCGAAAATAGCCTCCACACATTCCACATCACCACCAACGTGCTGTTGATAACAATCCCCAACTGAAATGGATAATCCCACTTCTTTAATGTTATCTCTCCAAACCGGATTTGATTTATGAACAACAACTCTGCCAGGTATATATTCATCTCCTGCGGGTGAATATAATTCCTCACGTAAAATTTTTCTTATGGTTTCTTGTAGGTTCATATTTTAATATTCTTCTAAACAATTATTCTCATCTCCAACTTTTTTAATTGGTCTATCAAAAAATTGTTCTTGGTATTTGTCATTCAAATATTTAATTAACAATTCATTGAATCCCTCCAAATCCAATCCAATAAACTTAGTATAAGATCTTAGCTCTCTGTATGTCTCACAATCCTCTATCCATAAGGTACCCCAATCATTTCCCATATATTGTATTTCTATGGTTTTCAATTTTCAAATTAAGTTTGTCAAATACTCTATCAAACTTGGAAATTATAAAATTATTTATTTTTTCTTCTTTTATAACTTCCCCTTTATTGCAACCATTTTCAAAATACTCTTCTAATCTGTCGCCCCAAACGATGTCAACATATTCCAAAATACCATGATAAATTTCCTCCCATTCCTCACTCATATCATCAAGATCTGAAAAATGATAATTATACATTCTCTCAGCAATTGTGTCGCTCATAACCTGAATAAATTCATCATATGAGACGTACAAATCACATATTTTGGGTATGGTGTAAACCTTCTCCAAAAAAAACTCAAGTCCGGAATCAATTGCACTTATTCTACGTTTAACTTGCAGTGGTATGGAATACTTGTAAGTAGTTTTATTGAAATTTTCTTTATCTTCTCTGATAGATTTCACATTCATACCTAAATAAATACTTTTATCTTTGTATTTATACTATATGAAATATCTGTTGAAAGAGGATAGAATGCAAGGTCTAATTGAGAAGTATATTAAATCTCAGTTTGATGATATAGTGTCTGTTAATTTTGAAAAAAAGAAAGTTCTTTTAGGACATGAAAATAAAATTATTACTGCAACAACAATTATTGTCGTTGTTGATCCTAATGGAATTTGTAAAGGTAATTACACTAATGAATTTGAAGATCACGCTCAGGTAAGAGGTAAGATCAGAGAACAAGTAAATGACGCTTTTGGTCTCGGAATTTATGAATATGGATCTAAATGGGATATAAGAGTTTTGTTCGTTGAAACAAGACTTGTTTAATTACCAAGGAGGTTGATTTGATAAACATAATTTTTTGCGTCTTTTTTTACAACCTGCTCCATAATTTGGAGCACTCTTTTAATATCTCTTTGAACTTACATATGTTTAATTTTTCAAATGAATATATACTAATTAATCAGAAACATATCTATATTTATAATTATGAGAGATAAATTTTTAGATAGAAATGTTTTCAGATATTTGAACAAAATATTTAAGGACGCAACTTTTGTTGAAGGGTACAGGAATATAGATTTAAGCGAACCATGGAATGCTATAATTCTGGATGTTGATGGTAAAGATGCGATTCTTATTGGAGGTCCTGAAGATCAAGATACTTGGTTTTATCACGGACCAATATTAAGTCATATAATTGACCTTTTTTCAATCTCAAGAACTGAATTTACCGAAATTCTCAAAAGATATATCAAGGAAAAATATTCTCTGGAGTTAAAATTTATTATATAGTATGGTTTCACTATTATTGATTGTTAAAGATAACAAATTCTTATTACTCAAAAGAAGACCTGATGATGATAATCATCCGGGTAAATGGGCACTTCCTGGTGGAAGTATAGAAAAAGGAGAAACTCCTGAAGAAGCATTAATAAGAGAAGTAAGAGAGGAACTTGGTATAAGTGTTTCTAATTATCATTTTTTTAATGATTATAACATTGATGGGTATAACATGTATGTTTTTACTTTAGTTTCATCTGATTTTGATGAAACTTTGATAAAACTTAATGAAGAACACACAAATTATAAATTTTTTACTTTTTTTGAAATACAAAACCTAAAAAATAAATTAAATTCAACATTAACGTTTATTGTGGATTTTATTTCCAAATAATATTGATATTTATTATTAATGAATAACAAAAAAATATTATTGGAAGAAATAACAAGAATTCATGAAATAATGGGAATTCCAAAAAAAAGATTGATTCTTGAAAATAGATGGGATAGTCTTGTTTCTTTTACTGATGAAATAATTCCAAGTTTTGTAAAGACTTATGATGAAGTAACCGGAG